>Ga0209574_10000047_pt1 | contig 38485 bp, 46 predicted proteins | sample AgamicMgMarz_FD_187168 | JGI IMG/M metagenome (GOLD analysis project Ga0209574, IMG submission 187168) | Agave microbial communities from Guanajuato, Mexico - Mg.Ma.rz (SPAdes) (version 2) | ecosystem: Host-associated > Plants > Phyllosphere > Phylloplane/Leaf | place: Guanajuato, Mexico... | reverse complement strand
GCCCACGGGCCGGCCGCCTTGCGGGCCGCCGCCACCGCGTCGCGCACGTCCTTGCGCGAGGCGCGCGGCACGTTGCGGTCGTCGTGGCGGTCGTAGCGGCCCGACTCCGAGCGCACGAACGCGCCGCCGACGTAGAGCTTGTAGGTCTTGGGGACGGCGAGCCGGCTCATGTCACGCGCAGGTAGGGGCGCAGCCCGGCCGCGCCGCCCTCGCGGCCGAAGCCGCTCTCCTTGTACCCGCCGAACGCTGCGGTCGGGTCGAAGTGGTTGTAGGTGTTCTGCCACACGACGCCGGCCTGGAGCGCACTCGCGACCTCGAAGGCCTTGGCGCCCTTGTCGGTCCAGATGCCGGCCGCCAGCCCGTAGGTCGAGTTGTTCGCCTTCTCGATCGCCTCGGCCTGCGTGCGGAACGTGAGCACGGACACCACCGGCCCGAAGATCTCCTCCACCGCGATGCGGTGGGCGGGGGCCACCTCGGTGAAGACCGTCGGCGCGAACCACCAGCCGCGCTCCGGCAGCTCGCAGGAGATCGAGCGCCGCACCGCCCCCTCCTCCTCGCCGGCGGAGACGAGGGACTGGATGCGCTCGAGCTGCTCGCGCGAGTTGATCGCACCGACGTCGGTGTTCTTGTCGAGCGGGTCACCGACGCGCAGGCGCCCCATCCGCTCCCACAGCTTCCCGATCACGGTGTCGGCCACGCTCTCCTGGATCAGCAGGCGCGATCCGGCGCAGCACACGTGCCCCTGGTTGAAGAAGATCCCGTTGACGATGCCCTCGACCGCCTGGTCGAGCGCCGCGTCCTCGAAGACGATGTTGGCCGACTTGCCGCCCAGCTCGAGCGTCAGCGAGACCGCGCGGCCCGCCAGCGCCGCCTGGATGTCCTTGCCGACGCCGGTCGAGCCGGTGAAGGCGACCTTGTCGATGTCCGGCTCGCGCACCAGCGCGGCGCCGGCGGCGCCGTCCCCTGGGACGATCGACACGACCCCGGGCGGCAGCTCGGCCTCCTGCAGGATCTCGGCGAGCAGCAGCGCGGTCAGCGGCGTGGTCTCGGCCGGTTTGAGCACCGAGGTGTTGCCGCAGGCGAGCGCCGGGGCGAGCTTCCAGGCCGCCATCAGCAGCGGGAAGTTCCAGGGCACGATCTGGGCCGCGACGCCCACGGGGGCGGCCGCACGGCCCCCGACTCCGTACGAGAGCTTGTCCGCCCAGCCCGCGTAGTGGAAGAAATGGGCCGCGGCGAGCGGCACGTCCACGTCGCGCGACTCGCGCACCGGCTTCCCGCCGTCCATCGACTCGACGACGGCCAGCTCGCGGGCGCGCTCCTGGATCAGCCGCGCGATCCGGAACAGGTACTTGCTGCGCTCGAGTCCCGACAGGGCGGCCCAGCCCGGCTGCGCACGCCGCGCCGACTCGACAGCGCGGCGCAGATCGGCCGGCCCGGCGAAGGCCACCTCGGCCACCGGCTCCTCGGTGGCCGGGTTGAGGGTCGGCACGCGCGTGCCGTCGAGCGGGTCGCGGAAGTCGCCGTCGACGAACAGGCCGTAGCTGTCGCGCAGGCGCACGTGGTCGGGCGACTCGGGCGCGGGCGCGTAGTCCCAGACGATGCTTGTTCGGGTCTCCTGGGTGCTCATGTGGCGAGCGCGCGGCGCGCGCGAGCGTTCGATCTCATTCGCTCGAGAAGTCCTCCGCGCGCGAGTAGCGCCCGGTCTGGGTCTTCTGATACTGCATCAGCAGGTCGTTCAGCAGCGACGAGGCGCCGATGCGGAAGCGATCGGGCGTCAGCCACTCGTCGCCGAGCGTCTCCTTCACCAGCACCAGCCGGTGCAGCGCGGCCTTGCTGGTCGAGACCCCGCCGGCCGCCTTCATGCCGACCGCCCGCCCGCTGCGCTCGGCGTAGTCGCGAATCGCCTCGAGCATCACCAGCACGACGCCGGGAGTGGCGCCGCTGGCGGCCTTGCCGGTCGAGGTCTTGATGAAGTCCGCGCCGGCCTCCATCGAGACCATCGACGCGTGGCGCACGTGGTCGTAGGAGCCCAGCTCGGCGGTCTCGATGATCACCTTCAGGTGAGCGTCGCCGCAGGCCTCCTTGACCCGCACGATCTCCTCCATCACGCGGCGGTCCTCACCGGCGAGGAAGGCCTCCCGGGAGATGACCATGTCGATCTCGTCGGCGCCGGCGGCCACCGCGTCCTCGGTGTCGCGCAGCTTGACCTCGAGCGATGCCTGCCCGGAGGGGAAGGCGGTCGCGACCGAGGCGGCCTTGACGCCCGTGCCTGCCAGCGCCTCGCGCGCGACGCCCACGAGCGACGGGTAGACGCAGACGGCCGCGCAGGACGGGACCTCGGGCATGGTCGGGGCGGGACAGACCGCTTTGGCGCACAGGTGGCGCACCTTGCCGACGGTGTCGGCGCCCTCGAGCGTGGTCAGGTCGACCATCGACACGGCCAGGCGGATGCCCTGCTGCTTGGCCGTGGTCTTGATCGAGCGCTTGCCAAGCACCGCGGCGCGCTCCTCGATGCCCACCCGATCGACGTGTGGGAGCCGGCGGATCACATGCCCAGTATGGCGAGCGTTGGCATTCCTGGCGCGCCCGACATAATCGGCCCGCAATGCGTCGCGCGGCCGTGATCGTTCTCGATGCCTGCGGCGTCGGGGCGCTGCCGGACGCGGACGAGTACGCGGGAGACGCGGGGTCGAACACGCTCGGCCACCTGGCCGAGCGGGTGGGGGGTCTCGAGCTGCCCACGCTCGAGCGCCTCGGGCTCGGCTCGATCTTGGCGCTGCGCGGCGTGCCGCCCGCGGCCGTGCCGGTTCTCCACGGCCGGCTGGCGCCGCTGGGGCCGGGCAAGGAGTCGACCACGGGGCACTGGGAGCTGATGGGGGCGGTGCCCTCGCACGCGCTGCCGACCTACCCGGACGGGTTCCCGCCCGATCTGATCGACGTGCTCGAGCGCGCCACCGGCCACCGCTTCTGCTGCAACCTCCCGTACAGCGGGACCGAGGTGATCGACGCGTTCGGGCAGCGCCACCTCGAGACAGGGGAGCTGATCCTCTACACGTCGGCCGACTCCGTCCTGCAGATCGCCGCCCACGTCGACGTGCTGGACGAGCCCGGGCTGTACGGGGTGTGCGAGGCGGCGCGCGAGGCGATGGAGGGCGAGCACCGCGTGGGGCGGGTGATCGCGCGGCCGTTCGAGGGCGCGCCCGGTGCTTTCGTGCGGCGCGAGGGGCGGCGCGACTATGCGGCGCCGCCGCCCGGGCGCACCTACCTCGAGGAGCTGCAGGACGCCGGGGTGCCGGTGCACGCGGTGGGCAAGGTGCGCGACCTGTTCGCGGGGGTGGGCATCGACGTCAAGCACGAGGCCACCAACAACACGAAGGGGATCGCGGCGACCACGCGGCTGCTGGACGAGCTCGAGGGAGGGCTGATCTTCGTGAACCTGGTCGACACCGATCAGGTCTACGGGCACCGCAAGGACGTGCAGGGGTTCCACGCGGCGCTGCGGGAGATCGACGCGGCGCTGGCGGGCTGGCTCGACCAGCTCGGCCTGGACGACCTGCTCGTGCTGACCGCCGACCACGGCGTGGACCCCGATGCCCCCCACACCGACCACACGCGCGAGTACGCGCCGCTGCTGGCCGTCTTCGAAGGGCACGCCGGCCGCCGCCACGACGGGCCGCTGGCCGACGTGGGGGCGAGCACGCTGAAGTGGCTGACGGGGCGCGAGGCGGCGCTGCCGGGCGAGCCGTTCGTGTGATCCGACGCGTGTGCGTCTTCTGCGGCTCCAGCCCGGGCGCCCGCCCGGCTTACGCCGAGGCGACCGCCGAGCTGGCCCGGTTGCTGGCCGGCGAGGGGATCGGCGTCGTGTACGGGGGCGGGCACGTCGGGCTGATGGGCGTGCTGGCGAACACGGTGATCGCCACGGGCGGCGAGGCGATCGGCGTGATGCCGCAGGCCCTGGTGGACCGGGAGATCGGCCACACCGGGATCTCCGAGCTGCGTGTGGTCGGCTCGATGCACGAGCGCAAGGCGCTGATGGCCGACCTGTCCGACGCGTTCATCGCCCTGCCCGGCGGCGCCGGCACTCTCGAGGAGCTGTTCGAGGTCTACACGTGGGCGCAGCTGGGCCTGCACGACAAGCCCTGCGGGCTGCTCGACGTCGAGGACTACTTCCGCGGCCTGGTCGGCTTCCTCGACCACGCCGTCGACGAGCGCTTCCTGCGCGAGGAGCACCGCGCCATGCTGCTCGTCGAACGCGAGCCGCGAGCGCTGATCGAGCGTTTGGCCGAGTTCGAGCCGCGGGCGGCGGCACCCAAGTGGATCGACCGCGAGGAGCGGTAGCGTCGCCCGGGTGCGGTCTACACTCGCGATCCCGTGACGGATCCCCGCGTCGGCGACATCCTGGTTCAGCCTGACGAGCTGGCCCATCGCGTGCGCGAGCTCGCCGCGCAGATCTCGCGCGACTACGAGGGCCGCGACCTGCTGCTGATCGGCGTGCTCAAGGGCGCTGTCTTCTTCCTGTCGGACCTGATGCGCCACCTCGAGGTGGACTGCGAGGTCGACTTCATGGCCGTGTCCTCGTACGGGTCCTCGACCGACTCGTCGGGCATCGTGCGCATCCTCAAGGACCTCGACGCGCCGATCGAGGGGCGCGACGTCCTGATCGTCGAGGACATCGTGGATTCCGGGCTGACGCTGTCCTACCTGGTCCGGATGCTGACGGGGCGCAACCCGGCGACGCTCGAGGTCTGCGCACTGCTCACGAAGCCCGAGCGGCGCGAGGTGGACCTGCCGATCCGCTACGTCGGCTTCGAGATCCCCAACCGCTTCGCGATCGGCTATGGCCTGGACCACGCCGAGCGCTACCGCAACCTCCCGTACGTGGCCGTGCTCGAGGGCGAAAACGGCTAAGGAGAGCGCTACACCGCTGCTACGCTGTGGTTTCACCCACGTGCGCGTCATGAGACGAAACGTCGCCCAGCGCGCACCTGGTCCGAGGGCATCGTGAGCAGATTCTTCAAGAGCGCTGCGTTTCCAATTCTGATCGTCGTCGTTCTGGCGTTCTTCGCCCAGAAGCTGATCAGCCCTGGGAAGACACAGCGGGATCCGAACTACTCGGAGTTCCTGACCCAGGTCGAGCGGGGGGACGTCAAGAAGGTCACGCTCCAGACCAAGAACAACTCGATCGACGTCGAGCTCAACGCGGCCGGGAAGAAGTACAAGACCGCCTATCCGGACAACACCGAGCAGAACCTGATCAACCAGCTGCGCGCCGAGGACGTGCCGATCGACGTCAAGGCCAAGGGCGGCTCGGGCTGGATCACCGCGCTGACGTACATCCTGCCGTTCGTGATCTTCCTGCTGTTCTGGCTGTTCATCATCAACCAGATGCAGGGGGGCGGCTCGAAGGTCATGTCCTTCGGGAAGTCGCGCGCGAAGCGGATGTCGGTCGACGCGCCCAAGATCACCTTCCGCGACGTGGCCGGCGTGGACGAGGCGGTCGAGGAGCTGCACGAGATCAAGGAGTTCCTCGAGAACCCGAAGAAGTTCCAGGCGCTCGGGGCGCGCATCCCCAAGGGCGTGCTGCTGTACGGGCCGCCGGGCACCGGTAAGACGCTGCTCGCCCGTGCGGTCGCCGGCGAGGCCGGGGTGCCGTTCTTCTCGATCTCGGGCTCGGACTTCGTCGAGATGTTCGTCGGCGTCGGCGCCTCGCGCGTGCGCGACCTGTTCGAGCAGGCCAAGCAGAACTCGCCCTGCATCATCTTCATGGACGAGATCGACGCCGTCGGCCGCCACCGCGGCGCCGGCCTGGGCGGCGGTCACGACGAGCGCGAGCAGACGCTCAACCAGCTGCTCGTCGAGATGGACGGCTTCGAGATGAAGGACAACATCATCTTGATCGCCGCCACCAACCGGCCGGACATTCTCGACCCGGCGCTGCTGCGCCCCGGCCGCTTCGACCGCCAGATCGTGGTCGACCGGCCCGACCGCAAGGGCCGCACGAAGATCCTCGAGGTGCACACGCGCGGCAAGCCGCTCGCCAAGGCGATCGACCTGGACGCGCTGGCCGGCCAGACACCCGGCTTCACCGGCGCCGACCTGCAGAACCTGGTCAACGAGGCCGCCCTGCTGGCGGCCCGCCAGGGCAAGCGCGAGATCGACCACCTCCAGCTGGAGGAGGGGATCATGCGCGTGATCGCCGGGCCGGAGAAGAAGACGCGCGTGATGTCCGAGAAGGAGCGCCGCGTCACGGCGTTCCACGAGATGGGCCACGCGCTGGTCGCCCACTACCTGCACAACACCGATCCGGTCCACAAGATCTCGGTGATCTCGCGCGGTCAGGCGCTCGGCTACACGATCTCGCTGCCGACCGAGGACAAGTTCCTCACGACGCGCGCCGAGCTGTCGGACACGATGGCGATGACGCTAGGCGGGCGCGCGGCCGAGGAGATCGTGTTCGGCGAGGTGACCACGGGCGCGTCGAACGACCTCGAGAAGGTCACCGCCACCGCCAAGCAGATGGTGATGCGCTTCGGCATGTCGGAGAAGCTCGGCCCGCGCGTGTTCGGCCACGACCACGGAATGCCCTTCCTGGGCCGCGAGTTCAGCTCCGAGCCCGACTACTCGGACGAGATCGCACGCGAGATCGACGACGAGATCAGGCGCATCGTCGAGGAGGCGCACCAGCTGGCGCGCGAGATCCTCGAACAGCACCGCCAGAAGCTCGAGAAGACCTCCGAGATCCTGCTCCGCCGCGAGACGATCGAGCGCGAGCAGTTCATCGAGATCCTCGAGGGCAAGCCCGAGGAAGAGGTGTTCGGCGCCGAGGAGCCGCCCGTGCCGACGCTCCCGCCGGCCGCCCCCGAGGCGCCGGAGCGCAAGCCCGAGCGGGCGCCCAAGACGCTGCCGCGGCCGGGCCTGGCGGGTGGGTCCGCCGAGATGCGCGGGTCGGACGCGCCCGAGAAGCCCGAGCCGGCCTAGTTTCGGCCTGAGTCCCGGCCGCGTGGCGGCGGGGTCGCCGCCGGCATGGCCGCGGTGGCGAGCGCTCCGGGCGAGCAGGCCGCCCCAGTTGCCGCGGGCGCCGGCGCTCACGGCAAGCAGGAGGCCGAGGCCGCCAGGGTGGCCTCCGAGGCGAAGGTCGCCCGGCTCGCGCTGCACGTGGACAAGGAAGACGCCGGGCGGGTGCTCGGCGAGCTGGACGGGCTCTAGCCCTCCGCCACCCGCGCCACGATCGGCGCCACCGCGTCGGGATCCTCTAGCTGGGGATAGTGCCCGAGCTCGGGGAAGCGGGTAACCGGCGCGCGCGGGCGCAATGCCTGAACGGCGTCGAGCACCGGCGCGCAGATCGGGTCCTGCATCGCCCAGGCCAGCTCGAGCTGCCCCTCCCAGTCGCACAGCGCCCCGTGCCAGCGCGTCGCGTAGGTCTCGCGCTCGTGCAGGTAATGGGTGAGCCGGTGGAGGATGCGGTGGCCGTTGTCGTGGGCGAGCAGCGCCCACTGGTCGGCCGACTCGTCGCGCGTGAGCGGGTGGGCCGAGGAGAAGACCCGCCCGAACTGGAGCCGGAATCCGAGCTCGGTGCTCAGCCTCGCCGCCAGCCCGCCGAAGCGGCTGCGCAGCACCTTCTGGGACGGCGTCAGGCTCGCCGCTTCGAGCACCATGCTCCCGTTGAGCAGCAGCACCGCGGCCAGGCGGAACGGCAGCCGCCTCTCCAGGTCTCGCGCGAGCAGCTCCGTGGCAACCGACGTGCCCATGTCGTGCGCCACCAGGACGACCTCGTCGACGTCGAGCAGCCGCACCACGCCCTCGACCAGGTCGGCCTGCTCGAGCAGCGAGTAGACGTGGGCGCGGGGCTTCTCGGACAGCCCGAAGCCGAGGAAGTCGAAGCAGGCGGTCCGCTGCGCGTGGAGCCGGTCGAGCACCAGGCGCCAGTCGTACGAGCTAGACGGGTAGCCGTGCAGGAAGAGCAGCTGCGGGCCGCGGCCCGACTTGGTGCGCAGGAAGATCCGGCGCCCGTTCACCTGGACGAGGTCCCCGCCGGCGCCCCATGCATGCACACGAGGTGTTATTGACGCAGTGATCAACAGTTGTTATACACGCCGTCAACAACGCGCGTCAACCGTTCCGCGAAGTCCGCTTGCCAGCTGCCATCACAGCCGGCAGCGCGTCTCGCATCAGCGCCAGCATCGCCTGCGTCAGCAGCGCCTCGACCTGGGCCCGCGTCGCCCGGCGGCGAAACAGCCACTCGCGGCTGGCCTCCTCCACGAGCCCGAGAAACGAGCGGATCACGAGGTGCACCTCCGGCGGCGCGGGGGAGTCTCCGAAGTGGTTCGAGACCACGCGGTCGACCGCCGCCTCGCGGGCGGATTCCGCCAGCGCCGCGACCTCGGGGTCGCGACCCCGATCGGGGCTCGGGGCGATCGCCAGCAGCAGTTCGCGGTTGGCGGAGTAGTAGTCGAGCACGGCGCTCGCGTTGCGCTCGACCATCTCCTCGACGGAGGCCGCCTCGTCCGGCCCGATCAGCACGGGCACGTCGCCGAGCAGCGATCGGACCACCTCGACGTAGAGCTCGCGCTTGGAGCCGAAGTAGTGGTGCACGAGCCCGCGCGTGACCTTCGCGGCCGTGGCAACGTCGCTCATCGAGACGCCCTCGTAGCCGCGCTCTTCGAACAGCCGCTGCGCCGTTTCCAGGATCTGCTCGCGCCTGGCCTGCGGCTCCAGGCGCGTCCACCGTCTCCCGCTCGCCTCCTTGTTCGACATGGTGCCAATTGTGTCAGTGGGGGCCGCCCGGCCCGTTCGCGACCTTGGCGCGAATTGCCGTGGCGCCCGCTTCAGCCCGGGCGTAGGCTCGGCGCGACCTCCGATGCCGTTCCGCCTGGGCTTCATAGCCGTGGTCTTGGCGGTCGTCGCGACCGTCGCCGGTGGGGCGCGCGCGGCGAATCAGACCGTCACCGCGCTGTCGGGCCCGAACCGCTTCGAGCCGATCACCGTGACGGTCGATCAGGGCGAGATGGTCACCTGGAACAACGGCAGCGGGACCCACAATGTCCAGTTCGACGACGGCAGCTACGAGATGCCGGTCAACCCGAGCAGCTCGAGCTGGACCGTGAGCCGGACCTTCAACACGCCCGGCACGTTCACCTACATCTGTCGCCAGCACGGGGCCAGCATGGCCGGCAGCGTGGTGGTGCTGCCGCCGCCGTCCGGCCCGCCCCTGCCGGCCCCGCCCGGTGGCAACCCGCCGCCGACCGTCGGCGATCCCGCGCCGCTACCGCTCCTGAACGTCACGCTCAAGGTCAGCGACGCGACGCCGCTCGCGGGCAAGCGCGTGCGCGTGTTCGGCGTCGTGCGCCCCGCCCGCGACGGCCGCAAGGTTCAGATCCAGAAGCGCCTGCGCAACCGCACCTTCAAGACGATCGCCACCACGCGGCTGCGCGACGCCGGTGCCGCCAGGTCGGTCTACAGCCTGCGCTTGCGCCTGTCCGCCGACACGGTGGTGCGCGCTCGCGTGGCCGGCGACGACGAGGCCGCCACCGGCGTCAGCCACGGGCGCAGGCTGGACGTGCGCTCGCCCGCGTAGCCTCTCGCCGGTGCTCACGCCGGCCAAGCTGCGCCGCTTCTGCCTCGACCTGCCCGGCGCCGTGGAGGAGTTCCCCTTCCGGCCCGACCTGTCGGTGTTCAAGGTCGCCGGCAAGGTGTTCGCGCTGTGCCCGCTGCGCCAGCGGCCGCTGCGGCTGAGCCTCAAGTGCGAGCCGGCGCTCGCCGAGCAGCTGCGCGACACCTACCCGGCGATCACGCCCGGCTACCACCTCAACAAGCGCCACTGGAACACGATCGAAGTCGACGGCAGCGTGGCCGACCGGCTCGTGCTCGACATGGTCGAGGACTCCTACGACCTGGTCGTCGCGGGGCTGCCCAAGCGTACGCAGGCCAGTCTCAACTGGCCGCCCGCCTAGCGCCTCTCGAGGCCCGGCGCTACGGGATGTTGAACGCCGACAGCGGGTAGTCCTTGAAGTGCCCGAACTCCGTGCCCGGAGGGGCCTTCTCCCAGTCGGTCGCGAAGCGCGCGAGCGTCAGCGCCCGCGGGATGAACCACGCGATCGGGCGGCCCTGGCAGCTCTGCGCGTAGCCGGGCCGGTTGATCCACAGGTAGGCGTCGACCTTGGCCGGGTGGGACGTCGCGGTCGTGGGGGCGGGGCCGAGCCCGCGCAGACCCGGGTTGCACCACACCGTGATGCGCCGCCAGAGGTGCTTCGACCGGTCGATCCACTTCTTGTAGTGCACCGGGCCGCGCCCGTTCTCGGCCGTGTTGATGACGAAGTGCTTGCCGCCCGTGAGGCGCGAGATCTGGAGCCCGTGCTGGACGTTCGCGGCGGTCCAGTCGTAGTGGGTCACGTTGAGCATGAAGCCGCGCACCTTCGCGATGCCGACGGCGCGCAGCAGCTTCGCGGTGCGCTCGGCGGACTCCCAGTCGGAGGCGCCGGCCTCGATGTAGATCGTGGCGTTGGGCAGCTTCGACAGCACGTCCACGCCGTGGCCGAGCACGCGCAGCCGGTCGTCGCGCCGTGAGGGCGCGAGGCAGTCGATCGTGCCGAGCGAGTCCGGCTCGAATGCGATCACCACGCGGTCGTCGCCGATCACGCGGGCCAGGTCGTCATACCAGTCCATCGTCCGGCGGTCCTCGGCCGGGCCCCCGCCCTGGTAGGTCGGCGAGCAGCCGGTCGCCTGGGCGCGCAGCACGGTGAAGATCGGGACCTCGCCGTTGGCCTTGGCCGGGTCGATCAGCCGGCGCACCTTGACCGCGAAGTTCGGTCGCGTGAAGCGACCGAGCCAGAGCGCCTTGGGCTCGCGGGCGATCTTCCAGATCAGGTCGGCCTTGTCCGACTGGCCCGAGCGGGTCAGCGACCTCCACTGCTGCATCGACGGCGACTGGGGGTCGTTGTAGAAGGTCAAGCCCGCCAGCGGATTGGGCTGATCGGGACCGACGCCACGGGCGTCCGCGGCCGCGGACGCGGGGATGGCAGCGGCGACGATCAGGAGCAGCGGGAGGACGTGTTTCAACGGCATGGTCCGCAAGGTGCCCATCGACAGGAACCGCTAACAGCGCAACGGACGGATGTCCGAGGCGGACGAACGTCTACGCGAAGTACTTCGTCGCCAGCGCCTCGACGGTCCCCTTGGTGCGCATCGTCCACTGTCCGACGAGGGCCTCCAGCGGCTTCAGATAAGGCGCCGAATCGCGGATCCCTCCGCTTGGAAGCCAGTACAGCTCGCGACTCTCGAAGGCCAGCCGGTTGTCCTCGTCGGCGAGGGCGAGCGCCCGCTTGCGCGTGGCGGCCGCCGGCTTCTCTTGGAGCAGCGCGACCTGCAGCTTGCCGTCGGAGGCCGCCACCAACTTGGCGTGAAATGGCTCGTGGCCGGCGATCGCTCGCACTTCCGCGGCGGTCCGCAGATAGACGTCGACGTCGAAGCCGAACGAGTCCCGCAGCGCCTTCTCGATGCGACCGCCCTTCGGCGCACGGCCCGCGTCGAACACCACGTTGCCACTGGTTCGGAAGGTCTGCACCTCCTCGAGGCCGGCCCCTTCGAAGCAGGCGCGCAGCTCGGCACTGCCGGTCTTGCGCTTGGCGCCCAGGTTGACCCCGCGCAGGAAGGCGGCGTAGCGCGCCATCAGCCTCCGAGCCAGTCCCCGATCCTGACCGAGGCGGCGAGCGCGGACAGATCGCCGCTGTCGCGGATCTGCTCGGCGGCGCCGGCCATCGCGCCGATCGCGACCCAGGTCAGGGCACCGCCGACGCTGATCCGCGTGCCGCCGGCCGCGGCGATCTCGGCGACGGTCAGGTCCGGCCGGGCGAGCACGTTGACGGGCTTCAACACCGCCTCGCAGACGGCGCGGATGTCGTCGCCGCTGCGCAGTCCCGGGGCGTAGAGCACGTCGGCGCCGGCCCGCTCATAGGCCTGCAGCCGGGCAATCGTGTCGTCGAGGTCCGGGTTGCCGCGGATGTGGTTTTCGGCGCGGGCCGTGAGCGTGAAGGGGAAGCTAAGGGCGCGCGCCGCCTCGACGGCGGCGGCGACCCGCTCTACCGCGTGGTCGAGCGAGTAGAGCTCGCCGCCCGGGTCGTAGTCCTCGATCGAGCCGCCCACCGCGCCCGCCCCGGCCGCAGCGGTGATCGCGGCGGCCGCCTGCTCGGGCTCGGGCCCGTAGCCGTTCTCGAGGTCGACCGAGACCGGCAGCGCGGTCGCCCGGTCGAGCGCGCGGGTGTGCTCGACGGTCTCTTCAAGCGTCACGCTCCCGTCCATCCGCCCGAGCGTGAACGCGAACCCGGAGCTGGTCGTGGCCAGCGCCTTGAAGCCGAGCGCTTCGAAGACCTTGGCGGAGCCAGCGTCCCACGGGTTGGGGATCACGAACGTCTCGCCCTCGTGGAGTGCTCGAAAGTCGGTCGCTTTCTCGGCCTGAGTGCTCATGGTCGGCCACGCTAACAGCGCCCTCGAAGCGGCTACACGGCAACGCCCAAGGCCGCCGCGACGCTCGCGTCGGCCAGCGAGCCGGCCGCCAGGGATGCGCCATCGATCTCGGTGTCGGGGAAATAGGGCACCGCGATCACGAACATCCCCGCGGCGCGCGCCGACGCGACGCCGGGCGGCGAGTCCTCCAGCGCGGCGGCGCGCTCGGGTGCGACGCCCAGCGCCGCGCACGCGGCGAGATAGAGGTCGGGCGCGGGCTTCGGGCGGACCACGTCCTCCGCGCTCAGCACGACGTCGAAGTGGCCGTTGGTCAGCTGCGCGGCCGCCAGGGCGCGGTCGACGAACGCCCGCGGCGAGTTCGACGCCAGCCCGACCGGGATCCCGGCGGACCGCACGGCCGCCAGCAGCTCGAGCGCGCCGGGCCTCGGCGGCACTCCGGCCAGCAGCTCCTCCATCACCAGCTCGTGCAGGTCCTCCATCAGCGCCCGGCCACGGCCGGGCAGACCGAGCATCCGCTCGACCTTCGCGGCCGACTCGGCGGCCGAGGTGCCGATCAGCTCGCGCTTGTGTCCTGCGGTGAAGATCTCCCCGTGGCGCTCGAAGAGCACCGTCTCGGCGCGCGTCCAGGCATGCTCGGTGTCGAGCAGCAGCCCGTCGTTGTCGAACACGATCGCGTCGAAGCGGCTCTCCATCGCCGCGTGATCATGACGGGCTGGCGGCGAGCAGGAACCGGACGAGCGCTTGCAGCTCGGCGTCGCTGGTCCGGGCCCCGAAGTCCTGCGGCATCATCGAGGTCGCCCCGGAGGCCACGATCTTGGCGGCCAGGGAGGCGCTGGTGTGGTCAGGCACCTTCAGGTCGAGGTCGGGTCCGATCTGGCCCGCCGCATGGCACGCCCCGCGAGGCCGGCGGCCACCCCGGCCGCGATGGCGACCGCGATGGCGAGCGGGATGTCGGGCCCCCCGCCGGTCGAGGCAGCTTCCACGGGCGTGCTGTCGTCCTTGCGGTCGCCTACGCGCACGGGCGGGAAGGTGTGCCTCGCCGTGAAGCCGTCGTCCACGACGTAGTGCCAGGTGCCCGGCGCCGGGAAGACGACCTCGGCCCGGTACACACCCGGCTTCCCGGCCGGCTCGGCCGCGAACACCCGGCGCACAGAGCCATGCTCGACGATCACCTTGGGGTCGATCCCGTCGAGCGGGGTCCGGCCGTGCTGGAGGATCGTGAGCTCGACCGGCCAGCTGCGGCTACCGTCCGGCGGCGCGTCCAGCCCGACCGTGGCGAAGCCGCCGGCCGCCGCGGCCGAGGGCAGAAGCAGTGAGATCGCGAGTGCTGCCAGCAGTTTGCGCATATCTCTAGTACGACGCCGGCGCGGCTGAGGTTCCCGGGCGCGCATACTTCGGCGCCGTGCGCCCTTACTCCGTCATGGGCATCGTCAACGTCACACCCGACTCGTTCTCCGACGGCGGGCTCTTCCTCGACCCCGAGGCCGCCGCCGAGCACGGCGAGCAGCTGGTTGCCGAGGGCGCCGCGATCCTCGACGTGGGCGGGGCCTCCACGCGGCCGGGCGCCGAGCCGGTGCCGGCGGCCGAGGAGCTGGCGCGCGCCGTCCCTGTGGTCGAGCGCCTCGCCGCCGCCGGGCACCGGATTTCGATCGACACGACCAAGCGCGAGGTGGCCGAGGCGGCGCTCGCCGCCGGCGCCACGCTCGTGAACGACGTGTCCGGCTTTCGCTTCGCCCCCGAGCTCGCCGGGGTGGTGGCCAGCGCCGGCGCGCACTGCTGCCTCGCCCACATGCGCGGCGAGCCGCGCACCATGCAGGCGGAGGCCCACTACGAAGACGTGGTCGGCGAGATCAAGCGGCACCTCGAGGAGCGGCTCGCGTTCGCCGTGGCCGAGGGCATCCCGGAGGACCACGTCTGGCTCGACCCGGGCATCGGGTTCGGCAAGACCGTGGACCACAACCTCGAGCTGCTGAGGCGCCTCGACGAGGTCGTCGCGATCGGCCGGCCGGTGGTGATCGGCACGTCGCGCAAGAGCTTCCTGGGCACGCTCGTCGGCGGCCGCGGCGAGGACGAGCGCCTGCCCGGGACGATCGCCACCAACGTGATGGCGCTCGAGCGCGGCGCCTGCGTATTTCGCGTACACGACGTCCGGCCGGTCGCCGATGCCCTGGCGATTGCCGCTGCTACGGTCGGACCATGACCTGGGAGCGTGAGGACGAGGAGGAGTTCGACGACGAGCTCGACGACGACGCGCTCGACGAAGACCGCCAGTCCTCCGCGCCGGCCGTGACGATCGAGATCAGCGGGCTCTCGCTCTACACCCGCCACGGCGTGCACGAGGCTGAGCGCGAGCTCGGCCAGCGGCTGGTCTTCGATGTCTCGTTCGAGCTGGACGAGTGCGACGCGACCGTGACCGATCGGGTCGAGGACACGATCGACTACGGCAACGTCTGCGAGCAGGTCGCCCTGGCGGCTCAGGAGCGCTCGTACAACACGCTCGAGCGGCTCTGCACCGCCGTCGCCGACCGGCTGATCGACCGCTTCGGAGCCGAGTCCGTGCGCGTCAAGGCCGCCAAGCCGGAGCCGCCGATCCCGCTGCCGGTCGACGAGGTCTCGGTGGAGGTCTGGAAGGAGGCTTGAGCGAGGTCGGCTACCTCGGCCTCGGCTCGAACGAGGGGGACCGGCTCGCGAGCCTGCGCGCCGCCCGGGAGGCGCTGGACGCCCCCGGTGTCGAGGTGACGGCGGCCTCGTCGGTGTACGAGACCGCGCCCCAGGGCGACGTGACCGACCAGCCCGACTTCCTCAACGCCTGCCTGCGGATCCAGACCGACCTCGAGCCGGAGGCCCTGCTCGCCGCCTGCAAGCAGGTGGAGCGCGAGCTGGGTCGGACGCCGGGGGGCGTGCGCCACGGCCCCCGGCCGATCGACGTGGACGTGCTGCTGCTCGGAGGGCGTGAGCTGAGCTCGACCCGGCTCACGCTGCCCCACGCCGAGGTGACCACCCGCCGCTTCGTGCTCGAGCCGCTGCTCGAGCTGGACCCGGACCTGACCCTGCCCGACGGGACGCGCCTGGCCGACTGGCTCCCCGCGGTGGCAGACCAACCCGTCGAGCGCATCACGCCCCCCGGGTGGGGGGTTTCCGGGCCGTCCGGTTGAGTAGATACCCCAGTTCGGGGACCCTCTTGGCATGGAGGAGACGCTTGAGCTGGCCAGCTTCCGCGGGAACGACGACCCCAGCCTGGTGGCCGCCGCTCTCGCCTGCCGAGCCTGCCTGTCCGGCGAGGTCGACTGGTCGTTGCTGATCGATGACTTCGACGCCGAGGCGATCTGCCATTGCCGCGCCTGCGGGTACACGCGCGCGGTGTCGCTGACCTCCGAGCAGGCCCTCCGCCTAGCGCTTCAAGACAGCTAGCGGGTACAACATCCCCATGGCGGTCCCGGCGCGCAGCGACGCACCCGACGTGATCGTCGAGCTGCTGGCCGAGCTGGACAAGCAGCCGGCCGGCATGGGCGGGCCCGAGTTCTACGATCGTCTCTGCACCGCGCTCTGCAGCGTGGCGAACATGCAGCGCGCCGGTCTGCTGCTCTACGACGAGGTCCGCCAGCTGGTCGTGCCGGTCGGCAGCCACGGGCTCGACGCGCCGCTCCTGCGCGACATCTACGGGACGCTCGAGGAGACGCCGATCGCGCAGGTGGCGCTGTCTGAGGACCGTGTGGTGGAGGTCAGCGACGACCTGGCGCGCTGGGTGCCGGAGCGCTACGCCCACTTCCCCGGCATCGCCACGCTCACCTGCACGCCGGTCTCGGCCGGCGGGCGCTGGCTGGGCGTCATCTTCGCCGACCGCGGCGGTAGCCACTTCGAGGTGACCGAGGCCGAGCGCCACGCGATGTGGACGCTCGGCAAGACCGCGGCGCTCGCCGCGAGCGTCCGCATCGCCACCAGCCAGCAGGGCCGCGCGCGGCTGCTGCAGGCGCGCATCGACCTCGCGCGCGAGATCCACGAGCGCGTGGTGCAGCGGCTGTTCGGCGTATCGCTGGTGCTCGGGTCGGAGCACGGCTTGAGCGAGGAGGCGCGCCGGCGCTGCGCGGACGAGATCAAGGAGGCGCTCAAGGACCTGCGCGACGCTCTGGGGCGTCCGCTGGCCCCGCCGAGCCTGGACACCGGCGCCACGCTGCGCGAGGAGCTGGCGCGCCTCGGCCGCCACTACAAGGACCTGCCACTCGAGCTCGACTGGGAGGAGGGCGTGGAGGTGCCCGAGGACGTCGAGCCGCTGGCCCAGTCCGTGCTCGCCGAGGCGCTGCGCAACGCCGACAAGCACGCGCGGCCGACCAGCGTTCAGGTGCGGGTGGGCCGCGCGGACGGGGCGTTCATGCTCGAGGTGCGCAACGACGGCGCGCGCAGCGACACGCGCGGGACGGGCATGGGCCTGCGCCTGGCGGCCGTCGAGGCGCTCGGTCGTGGAGCGCTGGTGGAGTTCGGCCCCGAGGGCGGCGAGTGGCGGGTGCGCCTGGTCGTGCCGATCGAGGAAGGCGACGAATGAGCCCCGAGCGCAACCTGCGCGTGATGGTCGTGGACGACCACGACGTGGTGCACTGGGGCTTTCGCCTGCTGCTGACCGAGCAGCCCTGGGTCGAGCGCTGTCTGTCCGCCTCCAACGCCGAGGAGGCGTTGGAGCTGGCGCGCCGCTACGACCCGCACGTGGCGCTGGTGGACCTGTTCCTCGGCGAGGAGTCGGGCGCCGAGGTGTGCGAGGCGATCCGGCGCGAGTCCCCGACCACGCGCGTGCTGCTGATCTCCGGTGCCGGCTGGATCTCCCCGCAGGCCGCCAAGGCCGCCGGCGCGTCGGGGTTCGTCTCCAAGGACTGGTCGGCCGACGACGTGGCCGCGGCGGTGCGCATGGTGGGGAAGGGGATGACCGTGTTCGCGCCGCGCGCCGAGCAGCCCGCGGCGCCGCTGTCGGACCGCGAGCGCGAGGTGCTCACGCTGATGGCGTCAGGGGCGACCAACAAGGAAATTGCCCAACGGCTGTTCCTCTCGCCCCACACCGTGAAGGAGCACACGAGCGCGCTTTACCGCAAGCTGAACGTGCGCAACAGGGCCGAAGCGGTGCAGCGTGCCGAGCGTCTGGGCCTGACCGTCTGACAAACACCCCCCGACCGGGGGGATCGGCGGCCCGTAATGCTGAGACCGTCCCCGTGTACGGAATGGTTGAACTTGATGGCTCGCACCAACGAACAGCTCGCGCTGCTGTTTCCCGGCCAGGGAAGCCAGACCGAGGACATGCATGAGGCGGTGGAACGGCATAGGCCCGACCTGGCCGAGCTCGCGCGCGCGGAGGTCTCCGACGACCTCTTCGAGCGCGCCGCCGAGGGCACGCGCTGGGCACAGCCTGCAATTTTCTGTGCAGCGCTGGCCGGTTACGAAGTTCTTAGACACCGCTACGAGGCTGATCTGATGGCCGGCCATTCGCTCGGCGAGATCACCGCGCTGGTCGCCGCCGAGGCAATCGACGCCCCCGACGGCCTGCGCCTGGTGGCCGCGCGCGGTCGCCTCATGCAAGAGGCGCGCGGCGGCGGCATGATCGCCGTGCGGGTACGGGAGCGTGAGCCGGTCGAGCAGGTCGCCGCGCAGACCGGCCTGACGATCGCCAACGACAACGCCCCCGACCAGCTTGTGCTGTCGGGCCCGCTCGAGGCGCTCGACGAAGCCGAGGAGCTGCTGCGCGAGCGCAAGGTGCGCGCGAAGCGGCTGCCCGTGGGCGGCGCGTTCCACTCGCCGCTGATGGAGCCGGCCGTGGCGCCGTTCCAGGAGCTGGTCGAGCGGATCGAAGTGCGCGAGCCGCGCGTGCCGGTCATCTCCTGCGTGACCGCCGCGCCGTTCAGCGACGTGCGCGACCAGCTCGTCCGGGCGCTCACCTCGCCGGTGCGCTGGACCGACGTGATGGGCGCGCTCCAGGGGCTCGGCGCCACGCGCTACGTCGAGACCGGGCCGGGCCGCGTGCTCACCGGCCTCGTGCGCAAGTCGCTCGACGGCGTGGAGGCCGAGGCACCGCTCGCGATGGAGGCCGCCAATGCGTAGCGCCACGATCGAGCAGATCCCCTCGCTGGAGCGGGCGACCCGCCCGGCCACCATCGTCTCGCTGGCGATGGCGGTGCCGGACAACGTCGTCACCAACGCGACCATCGCCGAGGGCGCCGGCGTGACCGAGCAGTGGATCGTGCACCGCACCGGTGTCCACGAGCGCCGCCACGTGACGGACGGCCAGCGCCTGCAGGACCTCGCCGCGGCCGCCGGGCGCGAGGCGCTCGACGAGGCCGGGCTGGCGCCCGCGGACGTGGACCTGGTCCTGGTCGCCACGGTCGGCGCCGACGAGCTGCTGCCCAACGCCGCGCCGCTGGTGGCGCTCGACCTCGGCGCCGACAGGGCCGGGGCGATGGACGTCGGCGCCGCCTGCACCGGCTTCCTGTCCGCGCTCTCGCTGGCTGCCGCTCAGGTGGAGAGCGGGCGCTGCGAGCACGTGCTGGTCATCGGAGCGGACGTGCTGAGCCGCTTCACCGACCCCTCCGACCGCGGCACCGCGGCGCTGTTCGCCGACGGCGCCGGCGCGGTCGTGGTCGGCGCCGCGAACGGCGGCCCGGGCCTGGTGGGCCACATCGCCCTGCACGCGGACGGCGCGGGCGGGCCTGCGATTCGTGCCAGGCACGAAGACCAGATCATCCACATGCAGGGCCACGACACCTTCAAGGCGGCGGTCCACCGCCTGTCCGAGTCGACGCTCGAGGCGGTCGACCGGGTCGGGCTCCAGCTCGACGACATCGGACTGTTCGTCTACCACCAGGCCAACGCCCGCATCCTGGCGGCGGTCGGCGAGCGGCTCGGCCTCGACCGCGAGCGCGTGATCGACTGCATCGACCGGTACGGCAACACCTCCTCGGCCACCCTGCCGATCGCGCTGGCGGACGCTCGCGAGCGCGGGATGCTCGAGCCCGGCATGAACGTGCTGCTCGCCGCCTTCGGCGCGGGCTTCACGTGGGGCGCCGGGGTGATCCAATGGGGGCCATGAATGGACGCCCAGACGGATGTGCGCTCGTGACCGGCGCTTCGCGCGGAATCGGCGCTGCGATCGCCAAGACGCTGGCCGGCGAGGGCTGGCCGGTCGGGGTGAACTACCGCAAGGACTCCGAGTCGGCCGAGACGGTCGTCAAGGAGATCGTCGACGCCGGCGGCCGGGCGGTCGCCGTGCAGGCCGACATCTCCGACCCGGACGCGGCCGACGCGCTGTTCAAGGCGCTCGAGGACGAGCTGGGGCCGGTGCTGGTGCTCGTCAACAACGCGGGCGTGCGCGCCGATGGCCTGTCCCCCCAGATCGACGACGAGGACTGGGACAGGGTGATCGACACCAACCTGTCCGCTGCGTTCCGGCTGACGCGGCGCGCGCTGCGGCCGATGATCCGCAACCGCTTCGGGCGCGTGGTGAACATCGCGTCGATCGTCGGCACCGAGAAGGCCAACCCGGGCCAGGCCAACTACGCTGCCTCCAAGGCCGGGCTGGTGGCGATGACGAAGACCGTCGCCACCGAGGTGGCGCGCCGCAACGTCACCGTCAACGCGGTCGCGCCCGGCCTGATCGAGACCGACATGACCGAGGGGCTGGGCGACGGGCTATTGGCGCTGGTGCCCGCCCGCCGGGCCGGAACACCCGACGAGGTCGCCGCGTGCGTGCGCTTCCTCACGTCGAGCGAGGCGGGCTACGTGACCGGCGTGTGCCTGACCGTCGACGGCGGACTTACGGCTTGACCGACAAATAAAGGAGGAAGGAATGTCAACGACAGCAACCAGGGAGCAGATCGAGGCTCGTGTGTTCGAGGCCCTCGAGGAGTTCGGCGCCGAGCCGGACCAGATCTCGGCCGACGCCGAGTTCGAGGCACTCGACATCGACTCGCTCGACCTCGTCGAGCTCGCCCAGATCGTCGAGGACGAGTACGGCGTGCAGCTCAAGGGTGAGGACATGGAGGGCGTCACGACCGTCCGTCAGGCCGTGGATCTGGTGGCGTCGAAGCTGGCATGACCCGCAGCGTCGTCATCACCGGAGTGGGGGCCGTGACGCCGCTTGGCGTCGGCGCCCGCACCCTGCACGAGCGCTGGAGCGCCGGCCAGTCCGGTATCGAGGACGGCTTCGGCCGCGCGAGCGAGTTCGAGCCCAAGGAGCACCTCTCGACCAAGGAGGTGCGCCGCGCCGATCGCTTTACCCAGTTTGCCCTGACGGCGGCGGCCGAGGCGATCGCGGACGCGGGCTGGGAGGACGGCCCGCCCGGCGATCCCGACCGCGCGGCGTGCCTGATCGGCACCGGCATCGGCGGCATCGACACGCTCGAGCAGCAGCACCTGATCCTGCAGCAGCAGGGTGCCGAGCGCATCTCACCGCTCTCGATCCCGCTGCTGATGGCCAACGCCGCCTCGGGCGTGGTGTCGATGAAGCACGGCCTGCGCGGCCAGTCGTTCGGGACCGTGTCGGCCTGTTCGGCGGGCGCGCACTCGATCGGGATGGCGGCGCGGCTGATCAAGTACGGCGACGCCGAGACCGTCGTCACCGGCGGCAGCGAGGCGGCGATCACGCCGCTCGCCACGGCGGCCTTCTCGCGCATGGACGCCTTGTCCGACAGCGGCATCTCACGGCCCTTCGACAAGCGCCGCGACGGCTTCGTGATGGGCGAGGGCGCCGGCGTCCTGGTGCTCGAGGAAGAGCAGGCGGCGCGCGCCCGCGGCGCGCGCATCCTCGGCTACGTGCGCGGGTACGCGTCCACGTCGGACGCGCATCACCTGACCGCCCCCGAGCCGAGTGGCCGGGGCGCCTCGAAGGCGATCGAGCTGGCGCTGGCCGATGCCTCGCTGTCAGCTGAGGACATCCAGTACGTCAACGCCCACGGCACGTCCACGCCTTTGAACGACCGCGCCGAGACCAACGCCCTGAAGGCCGCGTTCGGCGAGGAGCGCGCCGCCCAGATCCCGGTCAGCTCGACCAAGTCGGCGATCGGGCACCTGCTCGGGGCCGCCGGGGCGGTGGAGGCGATCGCCACGCTGCTGGCGCTGCGCGACCGGATCGCGCCGCCGACGCTCAACTACGACGAGCCCGACGAGGGGCTCGACCTGGACTACGTCCCGCAGGAGGCGCGCCCGCTCGCGAACGGCGACACGCCGGCGATCGGCCTTTCGAACGCCTTCGGATTCGGCGGGCACAACGCCGTTCTCTGTCTGGAGGCTGAGTGAGCGCTCTCGCTGAACGTCTGACCGTTGTCGAGCATCCACCACGGTCGCTCGACGCCTACGGTCGCCTGGAGGCGCTGTTCGATCCGGGCTCGCTGAACGTGATCCGGTCGACGGTGCTGCCGCGCCGCGAGTCGAAGCGGATGGCGCCCGGCGACGGCGTCGTGGGCGGCAGCGGCACGGTCGCCGGCCGCCCCGTGTTCGCCTACGCCCAGGACCAGAGCTTTGCCGGCGGGTCGCTGGGCGAGGCCCACGCCGAGACCATCATTCGCGTGATGGAGCTGGCCGAGCGCGCCGCGGCGCCGGTGATCGGGTTCATCGCCTCGGGCGGCGCCCGCATGGACGACGGGGTCGCCGCGCTGGGCGGCTACGGACGCATCTTCCGCCACAACGTGCGGCTGTCCGGCCGCGTCCCCCAGATCTCGGTGATCTGCGGCATCTCCGCGGGCGGCGGCTCGTACTCGCCCGCCCTGACCGACTTCGTCGTCATGACGGAGGAGTCGGCGATGTTCCTGACCGGCCCGGGCGTGGTGCGCGAGGTGATGGGCGAGGACGTGGACGCTGCCGGCCTCGGCGGCCCGCGCGTGCACTCCGCCAACGGCGTCTCCCAGTTCGTCGCCGACGACGATCGCGCCGCGGTGGCGCTCGTGCGCGACCTGCTCTCCTACTTCCCCCAGCGCGCCGGCGACGAGCCGCCGATCGCGCCGCCGGCCGCCGTGCGGCGCGTCGACCCGAGCTCGGTCGTGCCGACCAGCGGGCGCCAGGTCTACGACGTGCGCGGCGTGATCGAGGCGATCGTCGACGACGGCGCGATGCTGGAGGTGTCCGAGCGCTGGGCGCGCAACATGGTCACGGCGCTGGCGCGCATCGACGGGCGCCCGGTCGGCGTGATCGCCAACCAGCCCTGGTTCCTCGGTGGCGTGATCGACGCCACGGCCGCGCAGAAGGCGGCCCGCTTCGTGCGGACCTGCAACGCGTTCGGGCTGCCGCTGGTCGTGCTGGTCGACACCCCCGGCTTCCTCCCGGGCACCAAGCAGGAAGGGCTCGGCGTGATCCGCCACGGGGCCAAGCTGCTGCACGCGTTCGCCGAGGCGGTGGTGCCGAAGGTCACGGTCGTGCTGCGCAAGGCCTACGGCGGCGCCTACATCTGCATGAACTCGAAGGACCTGGGCGCCGACCTGTCGCTCGCCTGGCCCGACGCCGAGATCGGGATCATGGGGCCCAAGCAGGCGGTCGGGGTGGTGCACCGCCGGGCGCTGGCCGAGGCAGACGACCCCGAGGCCGAGCGTGACCGGCTGGCCGCCGAGTACGCCGACGAGCACGTGACGGCGGCGGTCGCCGCGAGCCAGGGCTTCGTGGACGAGCTGGTCGAGCCGCGCGACACGCGCCGCAGGCTGGCGAGCGCGCTGGCTGGCCTGTCGCACGCCGGTCAGTTCGGCAACGGACCGGGAAACATCCCCCTATGACGACCTACGTGGCCCTCGGCGACAGCTTCACCGCCGGCCTCGTGTCCGGCGAGCCGCGCTGGGCCGACGAGGTGGCGCGCGCGCTCGGACCGAAGACGCGCTACGAGAACCTGGCGTGGGTCGGGGCGACCAGCATCGACGTCGAGCAGCGTCAGCTGGAGCTCGCGCTCGCGTTCGATCCCGACGTGGTCACGCTCGTGTGCGGCGCGAACGACGTGCTCGAGTCGGTGCGCCCGGACGCCGGCGCGTACGCCGAGCGGCTGGGGCGCATGTTCGCCCGGCTGCGCGCCGAGGCGCCGCGGGCCACCGTCGTAACCGCCACCTATCCGGACATCTCGCGCTTCCTCGAGCTGCGCCCGCGTACGCGCACGCGTGTGGAGGAGGGCATGCGCCGCTTCAACGACGCGTGCCGCGGCGTGGCAGAGCGTCACGGCGTGGCGCTGCTCGACGGCTTCAGGGATCCGGCCGCTTCCGAGCGCGAGACCTACGCCGACGACGGCTTCCACCCCTCGGCCGAAGGGCACCGCCACGCGGCGGCCGCGTTCCTGCGCGCGCTGCGCACGCGGTTTCGGCTGACGGAGGCGCCGGCAGCGTGAGCCTCTTCGAGCGTGATTTCGACGCCCTGGAGCCGGGCGAGCGCTTCGCGACTTGCGGGCGCGCCGTGTCCGAGGCGGACATCGCTCAGTTCGCCGCGCTGACGGGCGATACGCACCCGCAGCACCTGGACGCCGCGTGGGCGGCCGGCAGCCGCTTCGGCGAGCAGATCGCGCACGGGCTGCTGGTGCTCTCGTTCGCGGCCGGTTCGATGCCGTTCGACCCCGAGCGGGTCGTGGCGCTGCGGCGCGTGGGCGACGCGGTCTTCAAGCAGCCCGTGCTGATCGGAGACACCGTGCACGTGGAGGGCGAGGTTGTCTCGGTGCGTCCGATCGACGACGAGAACGGGCTGGTCGAGTGCCGCTGGCGCGTGCTGAACCAGCACGGCCGGCTGGTGCTGCGGGCGTCGGTCGAGCTGGTCTGGCGACGCGCCGCGGTTCGAGAGCCGATACTCCTCTAGCCATGCTGCTGGAGGGCAAGCGACTGCTCGTCACGGGCGTGCTCACGCGCGGCTCGATCGCCTATGCCGTGGCGGAGCGCGCGCAGCAGGAGGGCGCCGAGGTGGTGCTGACCGGATTCGGGCGCACGCGGCGGATGACGGAGCGCGCGGCGGCGCGGCTGCCCTCGCCTCCGGAGGTCGTCGAGCTCGACGTGAACTCCGCGGAGGACCTCGCGGCCCTGTCGTCGCTCGGCCACATCGATGGCGCTCTGCACGCGATCGCTTTCGCTCCGGGTGACGCTTTGGGCGGCAACTTCATGAGCGCGCCGCCCGAGTCGGCCGAGATCGCCTTCCGCACCTCTGCTTATTCCTTCAAAGCCTTGGCTTCGGCCCTGGCGCCGCTGATGGGCGATCAGGGTGGCTCGTTCGTCGGCATGGACTTCGATGCTTCCGTTGCCTGGCCGGTATATGACTGGATGGGCGTGGCCAAGGCCGCCTTGGAGTCGGTCTCCCGCTATCTCGCGCGCGACCTCGGCGCCGCTGGGGTGCGCGTGAACCTCATCTCCGCGGGCCCGATAGAAACGCCCGCCGCCGAGGGCATCCCGGGCTTCGACAAGCTAGCCGGCCTGTGGGGCAAGCAGGCGCCGCTCGGATGGGACACGGGCGATCCGTCGCCCGTCGCCGACGCGGTCTGCTTCCTGCTCTCCGACTGGTCGCGCGGCATCACCGGAGAGATCGTGCACGTGGACGGCGGCTTCCACGCGATGGGCGCCCCGCTCGAAGCCTGATGCTGGGCGTGGCGCCGATCCTGCCGTCGCGCGACCTGGAAGCCACCGCCGCCTTCTACGCCCGGCTCGGGTTCGAGCGGAAGGGCCTGTGGCCGGACGAGTACCTGATCGTGATGCGCGGCGAGGTGGGGCTGCACTTCTTCTTGGCGCCCGACATCGACCCGTTCGCATCGATCGCCGGGTGCTACCTGTACGTCGACGACGCCGATGCACTGTTTGCCGAGTTTGAGCGGGTCGGGCTGCCGGACGCGGGGATCCCCCGCCTCCACGGCGCTCCTCAAGACAGCGACTACGGGTTGCGCGAGTTCGCTCTCGTGGATCACGACGGCAACCTGCTCCGGATCGGCTCGTTCATCGAGTCGCCGGCCACCGCGCCCGCCCCGCCGGGATAATCCCCCGCCGTGCTGCTCGCCATCGACGTCGGCAACACCCAGACCCATCTCGGGATGTTCCGGGACGACGAGCTGGTGGAGCATTGGCGTTTCGCGACGGTCCGCTTCGCGACGGCGGACGAGCTGGCCATGGTGATCGCCTCGCTGCTCGACCTGCGCGGGCTGACGCTTGGCGAGGTCGACGCGGCGATCGTGTCGTCGGTGGTGCCCGTCCTCGCGCACGAGTACGAGCAGCTGCACGAGCGCTACCTCGACGGCAGGGGGGCGCTGGTCGGCCCCGGGCTGAAAACGGGGATGCCGATCCGGATCGACACGCCGCAGGAGCTCGGCCCCGACCGGCTCGCCAACGCCGTGGCGGCGTACGACCGGGTTGGCGGGGCGTGCATCGCCGTCGACTTCGGGACAGCGATCAACTACGACGTGGTCTCGAGCGCCGGCGAGTACCTGGGCGGCGTGATCTCGCCGGGAATCGAGATCTCGCTGGAGGCCCTGTCGGCCCGGGCGGCGCGGCTGCCGCGGGTGGACATCGAAAAGCCCCGGCACGCGATCGGCAAGGGGACCAAGGAGGCGATCCAGTCCGGTGTCGTCTACGGGTACGCAGGCCAGGTCGACGGGATAGTCGGCCGGTTGCGCGAGGAGCTCGCCGAAGAGGCCACCACGATCGCCACGGGCGGCTACGCGGCCGCCATCGTGCCCTTCTGCGACCAGGTCGACGAAGTGGACGACCTACTCACCCTGTCCGGCCTGAAGCTCATCTGGGAACGCAACAGGTAACCCTCGTAACCCTCCCGTGCGCCCCGGGCTGGCACGCTGGGCCGCATGGGCCACGAGTCTGACGTTGAGCACCAAATAGGTGCCGGACGTCAGATTCGCGAAGACGAGAGGATCGCTCGGCTCGCCGAGCGGCAGTACGGAGTCGTAGCCCGTTCGCAGCTGGTTGCCCTCGGCCTGGGCCGAGGTGCGATCCGGAGCCGCTTGCAGCGCCGCTGGCTCCACCCCCTCCACCGCGGCGTCTACGCCGTCGGGCAACGACAGCTGAGAGGGGAGGCTCGATGGATGGCCGCTGTCCTCGCCTGCGGCCCCGGCGCGGTCCTCAGCCACATCCCGGGCGGGGCGCATTGGCAGCTCCTGAGAGACCGAGGCCCGTGCGCGGTCACGGCGCCGAACGCGCGCCGGTCCCGCCCGGGCATCCGCGTCCATCAAGCCCGCCTGCCTGCCGACGAGGTCACCGTCCACGAAGGCATCCCGATCACCTCCGTTCCCCGCACCCTCTTCGACCTGGCCGCCGTGCTCACGGTGCGCCAGCTGGAGCGCGCCATCAACGAGGCCGAGATGCTTCACCTGTGGGACGAGCTCAGCCTCGACGACCTCCTTGACCGCCATCCGCGGCACAGGGGCAGCAGGGCCATCCGTGCGGCGCTCCACCAGCGCCGGCAGGGCACGACGGCCACCAAGAGCGATCTGGAGGAGATGTTCCTTGCGCTCACCGACGCCGCGGGCATTCCCCGCCCCGAGATCAACGCCCTGGTGGAGGGCTTCGAGGTCGACGCGGTCTGGCGGGGCGTACGGCTCGTCGTCGAGCTGGACGGGCGGGATACGCACGGCACCGCAGCCGCATTCGAGCGCGACCGGGCGCGCGATCGCGCCCTCCAGGTCGCTGGCTGGCGGCCGGTCAGGATCACCTACCGTCAGATGCGCGATGCGCCGCGGGCCGTGATCGACGACGTGCGCCGGCTGGGGGGCGCCGGTAGATTGGCCGCGTGAAGCTCTTCGGTCGCAGGAAGCGCGTGCTCGACGGCCCGCCGACCTACTGGAACAGCTCGGTCGTCGAGCGGATCCAGCGCGACGCGGGGGTCGATCGCGAGACGGCCGGCGCGCTCTGGGCGGAGATGCTGCTGTTCCTCGACATGGTCGCGGTGTCGAAGGAGTTCGTGTCGCCGCCTCCGGCCGTCGATGTCGCGTGGCACGCGTTCCTCCTGCACACGCGCGACTACGAGGCCTACTGCCGGGAACGCTACGGTCGGATCATCCACCACCAGCCGACGGGCGAGCCAGACCCCCGGGCCTACCGCCGCGCCTACGAGGCGCGCTCAGCGACCAGCACGCCGGTGGACAACGCGATCTGGCCGATTCCGATGGCGATCTCGAGCGAGGGAGGCGACCGCCCCCACACGAGCGACCGCGACGACTTCGGCAGCCCGGGCGGCCTGCCGGGCGGCGACTTCCAAGGCCGGACCGGCGGCGACTTCGTGCCGGGCGGCGACTTCGTGCCGGGCGGCGACTTCCAGCCCGGCGGCGACTTCCAGCCCGGCGGCGACTTCCAAGGCCGGTCCGGCGGCGATTTCGTGCCGGGCGGCGAGTCCGGCGAAGTCGGCGGCGGCGACTTCGGGGAAAGCGACGCCGGTGGAGGCGAAGCCGGCGACGTCAGCGGCGCCGACGCAAGCGGCTCCGGCGGCGACTCGGGCGGCTCCGGCTGCGGCGGCTCCTCCTGCGGCGGCGGGTCCAGCTGCGGCGGCGGAAGCAGCTGAACACTCCGGGCGCCCCCTCATCGCTGCCGTTGGTCCGCGCGCGGCGTCCCGCCTCGCGCCCCCGCCGCCGGCCGCGCGCCCGCGCGCGGCGTCGCCCTCGCGCCCGCGGCGCCGGCCGCGCGCCCCCGCCCGCGCTACCGTTTCCAGCGCAAATGCCCACCCTCACCGACCCCTGGACGCTTGGCGGAAAGCAGCTCGAGAACCGCCTCGTGCTGGCTCCCCTGGCCGGCATCGGCAACTGGTTCGTGCGCCTTCAGGCGCGCCGGTTCGGGGCGGGCCTGGTCACATCGGAGATGGTCTCCAGCTTCGGTCTCGCCTATGGCAACGAGCGCACCGTCACGGAGTTCCTGCGTATCCATCCGGACGAGCACCCGGTCTCGCTTCAGCTGTTCGGTCACGACCCCGCGATCATGCGCGAGGCGGCCGCGATGGTCGCCGACGCCGGCGCCGACCTGATCGACCTCAACATGGGCTGTCCGGTCCGCAAGGTCTGCAAGACGGGCGCCGGTGCCGCTCTGCTGGACGACCACGACAGGGCGGTCAGCATCGCCGCGGCAGCCGGGGAGGGCAGCGGCCTCCCCGTCACGGTCAAGCTGCGCCCCGGCCAGACCCCCGGGGATCGGCGCGGAGTCGAGCTGGCGCGCCGGGTGGTCGGCGAAGCCGGCATCGCGGGCATCGCCTTCCACCCCCGCCATGCCTCCCAGCAGCACGCCGGAAGGCCCGACTACGCGCTTGCCCGCGAGCTGGCCGAGAGCGTCCCCGTCCCCGTGATCCTCTCCGGCGGCCTCAACGACGAGGACGGCATCCTGGCGGCGTACGAGACGAGCGGGGCCGCCGCCGTCATGCTCGCCCGCGGCTCGCTCGGCAATCCCTGGCGCTTCGCTCGCCTGCTCGGCCGCTACCACGGCGAGCCGAGCGTTCACGAGGTCGCAACCGAGCTCGAGACGATCATCGCCGCGGCCGAGGACCATCTCGGCGCCGAGCGCGCGGGCCGCTACCTGCGCAAGTTCTACCCGTGGTACGCCGACACGCTCGGACTGACCAAGCGCGAGCGCGAGCAGCTCGTCACCGCGCCGACCACGGCGCATGCGCGCGCCGCCCTGGGCGCACTCGCGGGACTGTCGCTGGCCGCTTGAGGGTATTCCTCCAGTCGGCCCGCGAGCGGCCGATATCACTGCCATGAGCGATCCACGCGACAAGGTGCGCCGAGCCGCCGGCTGGGCACTGGTCGGCGGGCTCTCCGTCGCCGCCCTGACCGCCATCGCCGCCCTGCTGGCCGGCGACTTCGGCGACACCGAGTGGCGCGTGATCCTGTCGAGCCTCGGCTTCGCGATCGCGAGCGCCGTGGCAGCCTCGGGCGCCACCCAGCGCCTGCGCGCCGCAGGCCTGCTGCGCGACCTCGGCAGCGCCACCGCCGCGCTCGCGGGCATCGCGTTCGCGCTGCTGCTCGCCGGCCTGTGGACCGACGACTGGGGGACCGAGTGGATCTGGCGCAGCTTCGGCTGCGCGTCGGTGCTCGCGATCGCGGGCTCGCATGCCTGCGTCGTCCTGGGGGCCCGGCGGCGCACGGATTCCGACGCCGTCGACCTGCTCGTCAAGAGCTCGCTCGTGCTGGCCGCGATCGACACCTTCGGCGGGCTGCTCCCGATCACGGGGATCCTCGACGAGGTCGGCGAGGCGGGCGCCAAGTTGTTCGGCGTGACGCTCGTCCTGCTCCTGCTCACGACCTTGCTGCAGCCGCTGATGCGCCGACTGCAGCCCTCCACTCGCGCGAACGAATCACCCCGCCGCGATGGCATCGAGCTGCTCGCCGACGAGGTGGCCACGATCGCGGATCGGATCGAGGATCTCGCCCGCGGGCCCGCTCTGCGGACGCCGGAGATCCGCCGCGAGGCGGAACGCCTTCGAAAGCTCGCGCGCTCTTTTCAGGGGTGAGCCGATTGCTACACTCTCGCGTCCCTCCGGCACGCAGTCCGCGGAGGGTTTTTCTATGCCACGTGACACAGTTCTCACCCCCCAGGGCCTCGAGGAGCTGAAGGCCAGGATCGAGCACCTGCGCGGAGAGCGCAGGCGCGAAGTGGCCGAGCGCATCAAGGAGGCCCGCGAGTTCGGCGATATCTCCGAGAACTCCGAGTACGACGACGCCAAGAACGAGCAGGCGATGCTCGAGAAGCAGATCTCCGACCTCGAGGAGAAGCTGCGCAGCGCGCGGGTGATCAACGAGAAGGACGTGGACACCGGCGTCGTGAGCGTGGGGGCGACCGTGCACGTCAAGGACCAGAAGACGGACAAGTCGACGAAGTTCAAGATCGTCGGCTCTGCCGAGGCGAACCCCGCCGAGAGCCGGCTGTCGAACGAGTCGCCGGTCGGCCGGGCCCTGCTCGGGCACAAGCGCGGCGACACGGTGACCGTCCCGGTCCCGCGCGGCCCCGCCCGCAAGCTGAAGATCACCAAGATCGAGCGGTGATCGCATCCGGGGGCTCTCGCCCCCGAGGCCCGAAGCAACCGGCTCGGCCGGTTGCGCAGGGTTCCGAATTCCCCGCGACACCTGGCCGGTCGCGGTAGGGTCCCGGCGCCTATGAACGACCGCCGAGCAAAGCTCGAGCGCCTGCGCGAGCAGGGGATCGACCCCTTCCCGCACGAGTTCGACGGGGTCGTGCCGATCGCCGAGGTGCACGCCGCCCACGACGATCTCGAGGCGGGCGCCGAGACCGACAGCGCCTACCGCGTGGCCGGCCGGATGATCGCCCGGCGCGGGCACGGCGGCGCCGCGTTCCTGGACCTGGTCGACCGGTCCGGCAAGCTCCAGCTCCAGGCCAAGCTCGACGTGTTGGGGGGCGAATCCTTCGAGCTGCTGACTTCTCTCGACGTCGGCGACCTGATCGGCGTGGACGGCACTGCGTTCAAGTCCCGGCGAGGTGAGCTGACCCTGCTCGTGCGCGGATGGACGCTGCTGGCGAAGAGCCTGAGGGAGGTGCCAAAGGAGTACTACGGAGTCAAGGACATCGAGACGCGCTACCGCCACCGCGAGGTCGACCTGCTCGCCAACGATGAGACGCGGCAGCTCTTCATCCTGCGCTCCAAGGTGGTCCGCGCGGTCCGGCGTTGGCTGGACGACCGTGGCTTCCTGGAGGTCGAGACGCCGATCCTCCAGCCGCTCTACGGCGGCGCGCTGGCCCGGCCGTTCACCACGCACTACAACGCGCTCGACCGGGACTTCTTCCTGCGCATCGCCGACGAGCTGTACCTGAAGCGCCTGATCGTCGGCGGGCTCGAGCGCGTGTACGAGATCGGCAAGGACTTCCGCAACGAGGGGCTCTCGCCGAAGCACAACCCCGAGTTCACGATGCTCGAGTGGTACGAGGCGTACGCCGACTACGAGGACATCGCGGCCCGACTGGAGGAGCTGGTCGCGTTCGTCGCCGGCGAGGTCGGCTACGACGGCCCGGTCGACTTCTCGCCGCCCTGGCGGCGCGTCACGCTGCGCGACGCGATCAAGGAGAAGACCGGCGTCGACATCGCCACCGACGAGCTGCCGGGGGAGGGAACCTGGGCCAAGCGGGTGGACGCCCTGCTCTCGAAGCAGGTCGAGCCCGATCTCGTGAACCCGACCTTCATCCTCGACTACCCGAAGGAGCTGTCGCCCTTCGCGAAGGACCATCGCTCGGAGGAGGGGCTGGTGGAGCGCTTCGAGTGCTTCGTCGCCGGCCTGGAGTTCGCCAACGCGTTCACGGAGCTGAACGACCCGGACGAGCAGCGTGCCCGCTTCGAGCAGCAGCGCGCCGACCAGGCCGCCGGTGACGAGGAGACCCAGCCCTTCGACGAGGACTACATCTCCGCGCTCGAGCACGGCATGCCGCCCACCGGCGGCATCGGCATCGGCATCGACCGGCTGGTGATGATCCTCAGCGGCCGGGAGTCGATCCGCGAGGTCGTGCTGTTCCCCGCGCTGCGGACATAGATCTAGCCGGTCGAGTTGACCGCCCGGCCCAGAGCGTCCTGGGCGCGTGCGATCTCGAGCGCCGCGGTGCGGAGCTCCTGCAGCGCCCGCCGCTGGCGTGCCGGCTGGATCGCCCGCGCCGCGCTGGCGGCCCTGTGGCCGGCCGCCACCGACTCGTCGAGCGCCGCGACCAGTGCCTTGAACGGCTTGGTGGCCCGCTGCGGGGGCTCCAGCGCCGCCAGCTCCCGGCGCGTGCCGGCGAGGACGTCGGCGAACCGATCGAGCTGCCGAGCGATCGCGCGGCTGGACTGCCGGCGGCGGGCGGGCTCGAGCGCGATCACCTGCTGGCTGGCCTTGTCCAGCCGCTGGATGGCGGCGTTGTAGTCGGAGGAGAAGCGATCGGGCTGGGAATCGCCCCCGCACCCTGATGCGAGCAGGCAGAGGACGATCGCGAAGCTGGCGAGGGCGCGGGGCAGCGAGTCGGTCATATCCGCTTCATCGGACGGCGTTTAGGCATCCATTAAGACGCGAGTGGCGGGGGAGGCCGTTGGTAGACTCGGCTCACGGGCCGGTAAACCCACGATCGCCCCTTGATCGATCGGCGTAGATGCCGATCTTGAGGGAAGAAGCGGGTAGCGCCAGCCCCGTAGATCCCGACAGATAGGCAAGAGCAGTGTTTGAGCGCTTTACCGAACGGGCCCGGCAGGTGGTCGTCCTCGCCCAGGAGGAGGCCCGCATCCTCAAGCACAACTACATCGGCACCGAGCACATCCTGCTCGGGCTCCTCCGTGAGGAGGAGGGCCTCGCCGCGCGCGTCCTCGAGTCGCTCGACATCACCGTCGAGCGCGTTCGTGCCCAGGTGGTGCGGATCGTCGGCTCGGGCGAGGAGGTCACCTCCGGCCAGATCCCGTTCACGCCGCGCGCCAAGAAGGTGCTGGAGCTCGCCCTGCGCGAGGCGCTCAGCCTGGGGCACAACTACATCGGCACCGAGCACATCCTGCTCGGGCTGGTGCGCGAGAACGAGGGCGTCGCCGCCCGCATCCTGCTCGACTTCGACGCGGACTCGGAGAAGATCCGCAATGAGGTCATCCGGATGCTGTCCGGCCCCGGCGGCCGCCAGGGCCGCTCCGGCGCCGCCGCCGGCGCCCAGGGTGAGGGCAAGAAGTCCTCGAAGCTGCTCGACCAGTTCGGTCGCAACCTGACCAAGCTGGCCGCCGAGGGCAAGCTCGACCCGGTCGTCGGCCGCGAGACCGAGATCGAGCGGATCATGCAGATCCTCTCGCGCCGCCAGAAGAACAACCCGGTGCTGATCGGCGAGCCGGGCGTCGGCAAGACCGCGGTGGTCGAAGGCCTCGCCCAGCTGATCACCAACGGCGAGGTGCCGGAGCTGCTCAAGAACAAGCAGATCTACACGCTCGACCTGGCCGCGCTGGTCGCCGGCTCGAAGTACCGCGGCGAGTTCGAGGAGCGCCTCAAGAAGGTGATGAAGGAGATCACCCAGCGCGGCGACATCATCCTGTTCATCGACGAGCTCCACAACCTCGTCGGCGCCGGCGCCGCCGAGGGCGCGATCGACGCGGCCAGCATCCTCAAGCCGGCGCTCGCGCGCGGCGAGCTGCAGACGATCGGCGCCACCACGCTCGACGAGTACCGCAAGTACCTGGAGCGCGACTCGGCGCTCGAGCGCCGCTTCCAGCAGATCCGCGTGGACCAGCCCTCCACCGAGGACACCGTCCAGATCCTGCGCGGGCTGCGCGACCGCTACGAGCAGCACCACCGCGTCGGCATCACCGACGAGGCGCTGGCCGCGGCCGCGGAGCTGGCCGACCGCTACATCTCCGATCGCTTCCTGCCCGACAAGGCGATCGACCTGATCGACGAGGCCGCCTCGCGTGCGCGCATCAAGTCGATGACCGCCCCGCCCGTCTACCGCGATCTCGAGGAGGACATCGAGACCACGCGGCGCGACAAGGAGGCCGCGATCGAGGCGCAGGAGTTCGAGAAGGCCGCGAACCTGCGCGACAAGGAGCGCCAGCTCACCAACAAGAAGCGCGAGCTCGAGGAGCAGTGGCGCTCGGGCGAGTCGGGCGAGCGCCCGGAGATCGGCGAGGAGGAGATCGCCGACATCGTCTCGATGTGGACCGGCATCCCCGTCTTCAAGCTGACCGAGGCCGAGACGCAGAAGCTGATGCGCATGGAGGAGGAGCTCCACAAGCGCGTGATCGGCCAGAACGCGGCGATCGAGGCCGTGTCCAAGGCGATCCGCCGCTCGCGCGCCGGGCTCAAGGACCCCAAGCGCCCGACCGGCTCGTTCATCTTCCTGGGCCCCTCGGGCGTGGGCAAGACCGAGCTGGGCCGCACGCTCGCCGAGTTCCTGTTCGGCGACGAGGACGCGATGGTGCGGATCGACATGTCGGAGTACATGGAGAAGCACTCCGTGTCGCGGCTGGTCGGCTCGCCGCCCGGATACATCGGCTACGACGAGGGCGGCCAGCTCACCGAGGCGGTGCGGCGCAAGCCGTACAGCGTGCTCCTGCTCGACGAGATCGAGAAGGCGCACCCGGACGTGTTCAACATCCTGCTGCAGATCCTCGAGGACGGCCGGCTCACGGACGCCCAGGGGCGCACGGTCGACTTCCGCAACGCGATCGTGATCATGACCTCGAACATCGGGGCCTCCGAGATCGCCAAGAACACCGGCATCGGCTTCACGGTCGGCGACGAGACCGGACTCTCGTACGACGACATGAAGAACCGGATCATGGGCGAGCTGAAGAAGGTCTTCCGGCCCGAGTTCATCAACCGCATCGACGAGGTGATCGTCTTCCACAAGCTCACGAAGGACGAGATCTCGTCCATCGTCGAGCTGCTGCTGAAGCGGATCCGCGAGTCGCTGGCCGAGCGCGAGCTATCGCTCAACCTGTCCGAGGGCGCGGCCGACCTGCTCGTCGAGAAGGGCTGGGACCCATCGATGGGCGCCCGCCCGCTGCGCCGGGCGATCCAGCGCTACATCGAGGACCCGCTGGCGGACGAGGTGCTCTCGCAGAGCATGCCGCCGGGTTCGACCGTGGAGGTCGACAGGGCTCCCGAGGAGGACGAGCGCGACGTCACGATCACGATCGTGAAGCCCAAGGAGCGCAAGCGCGAGACCGTCGGCGTGGGCGCGCAGGGCGACGCTCGCGAGGAGGGCTCGTCGACCGATCCCTCCTCGGAGGGCGGCGACGACCTGCCCGACGAGCCCGAGGTGCTGCCGGAGATACCAGACGCCCCACCGCCCGAGGACAAGTAGCCGGCTGCGAGGCTCGGCTTTCGCTCGGCTACTCGTCCTCGGGTCGAGGACAGGTAGCGCCTAGACGAGCACTTCCTTCGGTTGCCTGGTCGCGTGGTGGAGGGCCCGGGCTGAGGCGAAGGAGTCGCGTCGTCGCGGCGGCCCGCGGCCATGAACACCGCTCGCCCCGCCGCCCCCAGAGGGGTGGAGTTCGCCACCCTAGGGGCGGGCTCTGCCCCACCGGGCGGTTAGCGCGACAGGCAGGTCGTCGCCACGTAGCGTCCGGGCGCCCCGCCCCGCTCCAGCGGGAACGCCAGCTCCCCGCTGACTGCCCAGAGCTCCGTGCGGCGGTCGTTGATCGCCCAGGCGGGCGGCCAACGCGTCACGTGCGAGTCCTCGAGGGCGGCGACCAGTGCGTCGGCCACGGCCTCGGTGCCGCGCTCGCGCACGGGGCGGCGCTGGCGGAAGCGCACGACGCAGTGATGGGACGGCACGACCTCGCGCACCTCGGGGTGGTCGAACTGGGCTACGCGCTGCATTCCCGGGAACAATGACGGCCTATGAAGAGCGCGGTCATCGTGGTGGACATGCTCAACGCCTACGAGCACGACGATGCAGATCGCCTCGTCGAGAGTGTGGAGCGGGTGGTGGAGCCGATCGCCGGCTTGATCGGGCGCGCCGCCGAGCAGGGCGTCGAGGTCATCTACGTCAACGACAACTACGGCGACTGGAACTCATCGTCGGAGGATCTGGCTCGGCGCGCGCTCGACGGCCGCCGCCCCGACCTGGTCGAGCCGCTGCTGCCGCCCGACGGCGCGAACTTCGTCATCAAGGCGCGCCACACGATCTTCTACATGACGCCCCTCGAGTACCTGCTCTCGCAGCGGAAGATCGGCCACCTGGTGCTGGCCGGTCAGGTCACCGAGCAGTGCATCCTCTACAGCGCGCTCGACGCCTACGTGCGCCACCTCGAGGTGACGATCCCCACGGACGGCGTCGCGCACATCCACGAGGATCTCGCCCAGGCGGCGCTGAAGATGATGGAGCGCAACATGCGGGCGGAGCTGGTGCGCGCCGCCGACTGCCGACTGGAGGACTAGATGGACAGAGTCACGATCAAGGTCCGCCACAACGGGCCTTACAAGGTCACCGGGCCAATCCGGCTGATCGACGCCGACGACAACGAGTACGACCTCGGCGACCGCGGCGAGACGATCGTGCTCTGCCGCTGCGGCCACTCGAACACCAAGCCGTTCTGCGACTCGAGCCACCGGGACGTCGACTTCCAGGCGGGCGAGCGGGCGGTCGCTCAGGCGGACGGTAGATAATCAGGGGGTGGAGCGCTCCAGCAGGCAGCAGGTCCACATCGAGGCGGCCCCGGCGACGATCTGGGAGCTGGTCGGCGATCCCAATCGCCATCCGGACTGGTGGCCGGACGTGATCGAGGTCGAATGCGCGGACCTGCGCGAGGGTTGCCGCTATCGCGGCGTCATCAAGGGCCCGATCCGCACGGAGGAGCACGAGCTCCTGCTGGAGCGTCTCGACGACTGCAACGAGGTCTCGATTCACTGCGTGGGCACCGGCGTGACGACCCGCTTCCTGCTCACCCAGGCGCAGGGCGGGACCTTCGTGGAGGGCTACTTCTCGATCGAGCCGAACAGCATCGGCACGACGGTGATCGCGGCCGTGGCCGGCCGGCGCATCATGCGCTCATGGCTGGAGCAGTCGCTGGCGAACCTGAGGCTGGCGGCGGAGCAGCAGCCGGCGCCGTCGTAGCCGACGCCGCGAAGCGCATCAGCGCGGGCGCGCTCGGTGGGGGGTCGAGCGGCAGCTCCGGCGGCTCGCTGTCGGCCACCCAGCTGGCGACGATGCGGATCTCGTCGACCTCGTCGACCGGCACGACGGTTCGGCCGGGCGGGTGTCCCAGCGCCGCCTCGGTGCGCTCCACGAGCTCGGTGTGGCCGGGCAGCGGTCCCCAGTCGACCAGCCGCCCGCGCACCAGCCAGAACGCGTCGAAGCGCTCCTTCACCGGATGCTTGGCGAGAACCATGCGCGGGGCGGCGTGGGTGGCCCGCAGCACGCCCTCGAGGCGCTCCAGCACCCAGGCCAGCCGCTCGCGGCGGCGCAGCAGCGCCGCCGCCCGCTCGTAGCGCCGGTCGGCGGCCGCCTCGGCCATGCGCCGGTCCAGCTCGTCCAGCAGGGCCTGGCCGGCGCCGGGCCGCTCGAAGTGCGCCAGCGCCAGGTCGAGCTGGCGCCGGTAGGCGTTCGGGTCGAGATCGCCGAGGCAGGGCGACACGCAGCGCCCCATCTGCCCGTACACGGATGGGTGCTCGCGCGTGTGGAGCTTGCGGCCGCAGTGGCGCAGGCGGTAGAGCGAGGTGAGCTGGTCGGCCAGCTCGCCTGCCAGGGGGCGCGAGCCGAGCGGGCCGACGTTGACCGCGTGTCCCGCCGCCGGCTCCGAGGCCACCTCGAGCACCGGGTAGGGGATGTCGAGCCGGCAGCGCAGGTAGCAGTAGCGGTCCGTGCGCTTGAGGGCCTTGTTTCCCGTCGGCTTCCACTGCTTGATCAGCCGGTTCTCGAGCACCAGCGCGCCCAGCTCCGAGTTCGTGGGCCGGTAGTCGACGATCTCGGCCTTGCCGGTCCAGCCCGCGGGGGCGCAGAAGTGGGCCCGCGCGCGCGAGCGCAGCGACACCGACTTGCCGACGTAGAGCGGCCGCCCGCGACCGTCGCGGAAGATGTAGACGCCGGGGTCGTCGGGCAGCGTGGAGAGGTCGGGGCGCTCGTCTGGCGGGATGCGCTCGGCCGGCTCCGTCTTGCGCGCCCGCCGGCGGCTCTTCAGGGCCTCGAGCGCCTCGCCGACGGTCGACGCGTTCGCGCACAGGCGCGGGAACAGCGCGCACAGGACGCGGGCACAGGTGAGCGCGTCCGGCAGGGCGCGGTGCACCTCGGTGACCTCGATGCCGAGCGAGTCGGCCAGCGGCGCCAGCGAGCGGCGCTGCGACAGCGGCGCGAAGCGACGGGCGAGCTGGACGGTGCAGAGCACCGGCGGCTTGGGCCATTCGAGACCGCAGCGCTCGAACGCCGCGCGCAGGACGCGCCGATCGAACGTCGCCGAATGGGCCACCATCACCCGGCCGCGCAGCAGCTCGGCGAGCTCCCCGAGCACCTCGCGCGCGGGCGGCGCGGAGTCGACCATTGCCTGCGTGATGCCGGTGAAGCGCTGGATGCCCCGCGACAGCGGGCGTTCCGTCCGGACCAGCGAGTCGAATGTGTCGTGCAGCTCGCCTCCGCCCACGAGCACCGCGCCGACCTCGGTCAGCTCGCAGAGGTCCGCGGCAAGCCCGTTC
>Ga0209574_10000045_pt1 | contig 39067 bp, 31 predicted proteins | sample AgamicMgMarz_FD_187168 | JGI IMG/M metagenome (GOLD analysis project Ga0209574, IMG submission 187168) | Agave microbial communities from Guanajuato, Mexico - Mg.Ma.rz (SPAdes) (version 2) | ecosystem: Host-associated > Plants > Phyllosphere > Phylloplane/Leaf | place: Guanajuato, Mexico... | reverse complement strand
CGGCGCGCTGTCGGACTTCTCCGGCGTGCACCTGCTCCACCTCGATGCCTGCACCAAGTGCGGCAAGTGCCACGAGGCCTGCCCCGCGATGAACACCGGCCGGCCGCTGTCCCCGCGCGACGTGGTACTCGATCTGCGCGAGCAGGCAAACGACGCCATGAGCGAGGTCGGCGTGGGCGGCGTTCTGGGTGTGTTGATCCGCAACCAGGACGCCGGCAACGGCAAGTTCGACCGGCCGGTGGTGCGCGACGACGGCGTGCGCGTCGAGACGATCTGGGCGTGCATGCAGTGCAACGCCTGCGTCGAGGCCTGCCCGGTGGGCATCGAGCAGGCGCCGATCATCAACCAGATCCGGCGGCGGATGGTCGAGGACGGCGAGCTGCCGGCCAACCTGCAGACCACGCTGCAGACGATCCACAAGTCGGGCAACTCCTTCGGCGAGCGCGCGCGCAAGCGCGGACGCTGGACCGAGGAGCTCGACTTCGAGGTCAAGGACGCGCGCAAGGAGCCCGTCGACGTGCTCTGGTTCGTGGGCGACTACGCGTCGTTCGATCCGCGCAGCCAGAACGTCACCCGCGCGATCGCGCGCATCCTGCACGCGGCCGAGGTGGACTTCGGAATCCTCTACGACGGCGAGCGCAACTCCGGCAATGACGTGCGCCGCGCCGGCGAGGAGGGCCTGTTCGAGTCACTCGCCGAGCAGAACATCGCGCTGCTCGAGGAGTGCGACTTCAACCGCATCCTCACCAGCGACCCGCACTCGCTCAACACGCTCCGCAACGAGTACCCGGAGCTGATCCCCGACGAGCTGCGCGACTCCTGGACGGTCATGCACCACACCCAGCTGCTGCTGGAGCTGCTGCGCGAGGACCGGCTGCCCGGGCGCGGGCAGCTCGAGTACCGCGTCACCTACCACGACCCGTGCTACCTGGGCCGCCACAACGGCGGTTACGACGCGCCGCGCGAGCTCCTGCGGGAGCTGGGCTGCGAACTGATCGAGATGCCGCGCAACCGCGACAACTCGTTCTGCTGCGGGGCCGGCGGCGGGCGCATCTGGATCCCGGACGATCCTGGTGTCGAGCGACCGTCCGAGAACCGCATCCGCGAGGCCGTGTCGCTCGGGGAGCTGGACTACTTCGTGGTCAGCTGCCCCAAGGACGTGACCATGTACGAGGACGCGATCAAGACGTCGGGCAACGCCGAGCAGATCGAGCTGCGCGAGCTGACGGAGCTGATCGAGGAAGCGCTGGCCCAGGGCGCCCCGAGCGAGCCCGTCGAGGCGGACATAGTTTGAATTGGCTCTATAGATCAGCGCATAACGCGTAGACGGATTTATCTATCTCTGCTGGCCTGAGGGCCCGGGGCGCGCTCTACTTCCGCGTGTCATGACCGCCACGGGCGCAGCCATGCGGCAGGGCCCCGCCCCTCAGCCGGCCTCCGGGGCGCCGGACGGTTCGCACGCGGACCAAGGCGCCGCCATGCTGGACCGCCTGCACCGCGAGGTGCTCGCCGAACAGGGGGGGGCCGGCCTGGTCGACGAGCTGGCGACGCTGGCCGAGCCGGGCGGCACGCAGCGCGCGCTCGCCCGGCGCAGCTCGAGTGAGCTGGCGCCGCTCGTCCGAGCGTGCTCGATGCGCCTGGCGCTCGACAACGTCGCCGACGAGGTGCGCCGGGCCGGCGAGCTGGGGGGCGCGTCCGACCCTGACCCGCTGCTCAACGCCCACCAGCAGGCCCTGGACACCGCCGGAGCCGCCGCCCTGGTCGACGTGCGGCTCGTGCTGACCGCGCACCCGACCGACATCGCCCGCCGATCCGTGCTGACCAAGCAGCGCACGGTGGCGGACGCGCTCGAGCTCCTGCGTGCCCGGCCGCTGGGACCGCGCGAGCGCGAGCGGCTCGAGGACGAGATCCGGGAGGCGCTCGCGATCTGGTGGGGGACCAGCGAGCTCCGGTCGATGCGGCCCAGGGTCGCGGACGAGGTGCGGCGCAAGCTCTGGTTCTTCGAGACGAGCATGTTCGACGCGGCCGGCGAGCTGGCGTCCGGCTGCGCGCGGCTGTTTGGTGCGGACGGCTCCTCGCCGCAGCCACCGGTTCGCTTCGCCAGCTGGGCGGGCGGCGACATGGACGGCAACCCAAACGTCGACGCCTCGACGATCCTTCCGACGCTCGCCGCGCATCGCCGCATGGCGCTGCGGCTACTGGGCGACAGGGTGAAGCCGCTGCGCGCCGGCTTCTCGCAGGCGAGTCCTGCGGTCGAGGCCGCTCTTGAGCTGCGCGAGTCACTCGCCCGCGACGAGCGGGAGCTGCCGCAGGCAGTCGCGTACCTGGCGGCGCACTATCCACACGAGGCTCGCGAGCCGCTGCGGCGCAAGCTCGCCTTCGTGGCCGCGCGCCTCGATCACACGCTCGCGGAGACTCGCGGCGAGCGCCCGGCAGAGCCCGGCTACCGCAATGCCGAGGAGTTGCTCGCCGACCTGCTCGCGATCCGGTCGAGCTTGGGGTCGGGGATCGTCGCGCGCGGGCGCATCGAGCGACTGATCTGGCAGGTGCGCATCTTCGGCTTCCATCTCGCCACGCTGGAGGTGCGCGACAACGCACCCGAGCTGCACGAGGCGTGCCGTGTCCTGCTCCCGGGGTACGCCGCCGCTCAGAGCGAGCCGGAGCGGGTCGCCGTGCTCACTCGTGCCTGTCTCGACCCGGCCGGCCCGCCGCGCGACACCGGACCGCTTCCGCGCGCGGCGATGGCCTTCGATGCGATGGCGGACGCGATCTCCACCTACGGCAACGAGGCCCTCGACACGTTCATCGTGTCCCACACAGAGCGCCCGTCCGACCTGCTCTGCGCCCTCTGGCTGGCCCGCCGCAGCGGGCTATTCGCGCCCGGCACGGACGACTCCGACGCGTCCGGCATGCAATCGAGCCTCGAGCTGGTTCCGCTCTTCGAGAACCGGGCTTCGCTGCGCGACGCCACCGAGACGATGGCGGCGCTGTATGGCAACGAGGCGTACGGGCGCCACCTGCGGGTGCGCGGGCGCTCATCGGAGGTCATGATCGGCTACTCGGACGCCGGCAAGGACGAGGGCTACCTCGCGAGCCAGTGGACGATCTATGCGGCTCAGGAACGGCTGGCGGACCAAGCGCGCCGCCACGGTGTGGACCTGCGCCTGTTCCACGGGCGCGGCGGCTCGCCTCCGCGTGGCGGCGGGCCCGCCCACCGCCTGCTCCACTCGCACCCCCCGGCAGCACTCCGCGGGCGGCTCAAGGTCACCGAGCAGGGCGAGGTCGTCACGGCCAAGTACGCGCACCCGAGAATTGCCCTGCGGAGCCTGGAGCAGACGGTCGCCGCCGTCGTCACGGCGAGCGCCGGCGGGGTGCCCGAGCCGGGTCCGGCCTGGCGCACCGAGATGGAACGGCTCGCCGCCGCGGCCCGCGGCGCGTACGACCAGCTCGTCGGAGACGACGAGCTGCTCACCGTGCTGTTCCGGCGCTGCACTCCGGTCGAGGTCCTCGACGAGCTCAACATCGCCTCGCGCCCAGCCGCCCGCGCCGGCCGCGCCGGCCGCGCCGGGCTCGCCGACCTGCGGGCCATACCGTGGGTGTTCGCCTGGATGCAGACGCGGATTGGCCTGCCATCGTGGTACGGCGCGGGCACGGCCCTGGCCGGAGGCGAGCCCGAGCTCCACCGCGAGATGTGGACGACGTGGCCGTTCTTCCGCGGCCTGATCACCACGCTCGCCAAATCGCTCGCGGCATCCGACCTGGCGGTCGGGCGACGCTACCTCGAGCTAGCGGAGGGGACCGAGCGCGTACAGGCGGAGCGCCTCTGGGCCGTCGTCAGCGCAGAGCACGCGCGTTGCGTGACTGCCCTGGGCGCGATCACGGGCGAGCGGCAGGCCCCCGACCCGGCGCCGGATGTGCGCGCCACCCGCGCGCGCCGAGCGGCCGACCTCGAAGCCCTCGCCTGCATGCAGGTAGAGCTGCTCCGGCGCCACCGGGCCGGCGATCCGGCGGCCCGCGAGCCACTGCTCGGCACCGTTGCCGGGATCGCGGCGGGCCTGCGGACGACCGGCTGATCGCTCAGGCGCGCGGTCGCGTCTTCTGGGTGTCGTACAGGGGGAAGGCCGCGACGGTCGCGCCCACCGTGCCGTCGCCGAGCGCCACCTCGACCCGCGTGCCCTCCTCGTTCAGGCCCCGGTCGATCGCCGCCATCGCGATCTGATCGCCAAAGGTCGGGCTCTTTGCCGGACTGCGGACGATTCCGACCTCCTTGCCGTCCTGCGTGACCGCCGCCCCGTACTCAGGGGTCTCGTCCCCCTCGATCCGAAGCGTGGTCAGGAGGCGCGGGGTGCCCTCGGCGGCGATCCGCTTGAGCGCGGCCTTGCCGACGAAGTCGCCGGGCTTGTCGACCTTCACCACGTTGTCCAACCGGACCTCGAACGGGTCCGTCTTGTGGGGGAAGTAGTCGATATCCGGGAACAGCAGGCCGCACTCGATCCGGATCGTCTCGATGGCCGCCAGGCCGATCGGGAGCATCGAGTGCGGGCGGCCGGCTTCCAGCACGGCGTTCCAAAGCTCGCCGGCGTCCCCGGGCTCACAGTAGAGCTCGTACCCGAGCTCACCCGAGTACCCCGTGCGGGAAACCATGCAGGGGATGCCGCCGACCTTCGCCCCCTCAACGAACCGGAAGTAGCGCAGCGCGGACAGATCGACGCCCTCGGTGATCGACGTCAGGATCTCGCGCGACTTCGGGCCTTGCACCTGGAGGTGAGGCATGTCGGGGGTGACGTCCTCGGTCTCGACGCTCAACCCGCGGTCGGATGCCACCTGGCGGAACCAGTCGAGATCCGAGTCGTAGCTCGTGACGGAGAAGCAGTGGTCGTCCGCCAGCTTGAAGATCGTGCCATCCATCACCATCTGGCCGTCCTCGTCGCAGATGGCGCCGTAGCGAACCTGGCCGACCTCGAGAGCCGACATGTCGTTCGTGTAGAGCGCGTCGGCGAGGGCCAGCGCGTCCGGGCCCTTCATGTCCCACTTGCGCAGCGGCGACTCGTCCCAGAGGTTGGACGCGTCGCGGGTCGCGTTGTGCTCGGCGTCCGGATCGCCGAAGGTGTTTGCCCACGCCCAGCCCTCCCAGTCCGTCCACTCCGCACCCAGCTGATCCTGTGCTTCGTAGAAAGCGCTTCGCTTGAGCGTCGTCATCGACATCCCCCTCCCCTCTATGGACGAATTTGTGCAGCGGCACCCTACCGGATCAACTGAGCGACGGAAGGTCCGCCAGCCACGCGCTGCGGGCACCGGTCTCGTCCCACAGCACCGGGAAGAACGACTCATCGAGCGACAGGTCGCCGCGGCGGCGATAGCGGGAGTAGGTCTGGTCGACGTTCGAGGGGTGAAAGCGGGTGTGGGCCGGGATCAGGTGGGACACGAGCGCGCGACGGTGGCGGGTCGCCTCGTTCGGACCCGAGCCGTGGAACGTGAGCGAGTGGTGGAAGGAGCAGCCGCCCGCCTTCACGACGACCGGCACGAGCTCCGGCTCCAATCCATCCGGTGCGGCGGCGTGGACGGGAGCCAGCCAGTCGTCGGGGGCGTGGAAGCTGGCGCGGTCCGGAGGCACCCTCGGCCACCTATGCGACCCGCGCGCATACTCGATCGTGCCGCCCTCGGCGCGCGTGTCGTCGAGGGCCACCCAGCAGGTGATCATCTCCGGCGGTACGAGGTAGTCGGCGAACGAGCCGTCCTGGTGCATCCCCAGCGAGCGCGCCCCGGGCGGCTTCCAGAGGCAGTTGTCCTGCAGCATGCGCGCGCCGCCGTAGCCCATCAGCTGCGCCGCGATGCGGCCGGTGCGCTCGCTCAGCACCTGGGCCGCGATCAGGTCGTCGGCGCGCCAGCCGTTGCAGATCTGGCGCGTCAGGTCCTCGCTGTCGCGCCCGGCCTTCCAGTTGACCTCGTCGGGCTGGATGCCGGTGGCGTAGTCGCCGGCGAAGAGGCGCTCGAAGCCCTCGCGCAGCACCTCGATGGTCGCGTCGGAGATGAAGCCCTCCTCGACGATCAGGAAGCCGTCGCGGTGGAACGTCTCGAGCGCGTCGTCGGAGAGCGGGTCGGACGCAGTCGTCAGCACGCCCCAAGTTCTACCATCGCGGCATGACCGGGCTCGCGGACCGTCCATTGGTGGCGCTGCTGGATGTCGTGGCGTCGACCGACCCAGCGCCGGGCGGAGGCTCCTCGGCCGCCCTCGCGGCGGCGCTGGGGGCCTCGCTGCTCGAGATGGCCGCCGGCCTCGAGCTCGCCCGCGAGACGCCCGACCCGTCGCTGAGCGCGGATCTGCCCGAGCGCGCCCGCGAGCTCCGCGTGCAGGTGCTGGATCTGGCCGACCGCGACCTGTCCTCCTACGCCCCGGTGCTCGACGCCCGGCGCCTGCCCGCCGATCATCCCGAGCGCGCGGCACGCGTCGAGGCGGCCCTGACGGAGGCCAGCCGCACGCCGCTCGCCATCGCCGAGGCCGCGGCGGAGGCGGCCGAGCTGGGGGCGCGAGTGACGATCGCCAGCAACCCCGCGGTGCGCGGAGACGCGCTGGCCGGGGTCCTGATCTCGGAGGCCGCTGCCGCGGCGGCGGTCTCGCTGGTCGAGATCAACCTCGCCGGCCGCGAGGGCGCCGACCTCGCCCGCGCTCGCGACGCCCGCCGGCGCGCGCAGGAGGCCCGCGAGGACGCGCTGGCCACGCTGCCGCGGGGCTAGCTTGTTCACCGAGCGCTCGGCGTGGGCACGCAACCTCGCGGCGCCGGTACGGGACTACCTGAACACGGAGTCCGCGGGCGCCGCGGCGCTGCTGGCGGCGACGGTCGCCGCGCTGCTCTGGGCGAACTCGCCCTGGTCCGACTCCTACGACTCCTTCTGGCACACGAAGCTCTCGATCGAGATCGGGAGCGAGGGCATCTCGATGAGCCTCGAGCGTTGGGTCAACGAGGGCCTGATGACCCTGTTCTTCCTGGTGGTGGGGCTCGAGGCGAGGCGCGAGTTCGACGTCGGGTCGCTGCGCGAACGCCGCCGGCTGGCGCTCCCACTTACGGCCGCGGTAGGTGGGATGGCGCTGCCGGTGCTGATCTACATGGCGTTCAACGCGGGTGGCTCCGGCGCGCACGGCTGGGGCGCGGCGATGTCGACCGACACCGCGTTCGCGCTCGGCGTGCTCGCGCTGGTGGCACCGCACGCGACTCGCCTGCGCGTGCGCGTGCTGTCGGTGCTCGTCTTCGACGACCTGCTGGCGCTGCTGGTCATCGCGACCGTCTACTCGGCCAGCGTGGACCTCGTCCCGCTCGCGGTCGCGGTCGGGCTGTTCGCCGCGCTCGCCGGACTGCGCTACGCACCGGTCGCGTGGCGCCCGCCGCTCGCGACGCTCGGGGCGGTGTCGATGTGGGTGGCGCTGTTCGAGTCCGGTATCGAACCGCTGATCGCGGGGCTGGCCGTCGGCCTCGCCACGAGTGCCTACCAGCCCGCGCGCACGGACCTCGAGCGGGTCACGGAGCTGACCCGCTCATTTCGCGAGCAGCCCACGCCTGAGGCAGCCCGCTCCGCCCAGCTCGGCGTCACGTCGGCGATCTCGTACAACGAGCGCCTCCAGTACCGCCTGCATCCCTGGACCAGCTTCGTGATCGTGCCCCTGTTCGCATTGGCGAACGCCGGCATCCACCTGGACGGTGAGCTGATCTCGGACGCGGCCACCTCGCCGATCACGCTCGGCATCCTGTTCGGGTACGGGATCGGCAAGCCGGTTGGAATCGTCACGGCGGTCTGGCTGACGTCGCGGTCCTGGGTCACGGGCCTGCGCCCCGCCGTGAGCTTTCCGGTGCTGCTGGGCGGTGCCGCCGCCGGGGGCATCGGGTTCACGGTCTCGCTGCTGATCGCGAGCCTCGCCTTCGACGGCCAGCAGCTCGAGGAGGCGAAGGTAGGCGTGCTGGCGGCCGCGATCGCCTCGACGCTGCTGAGCTGGCTGGTGTTCCGAGCGATTCGGCGGATCCCGACCGAGATGCGCGCCCGCCAGCTGCTCGGGACGGCCGAGGACCTGCTCGACCTGTCGGACGACGTCGTCCCCGAGCGCGACCACGTGCGCGGCCCGGACAGCGCGCCGGTGACGCTCGTCGAGTACGGCGACTACCAATGCTCCTTCTGCGGGCAGGCCGAGGTCGTGATCCGCGAGCTGCTCGACGAGTTCGGGGACGAGCTGCGCTACGTCTGGCGCCACCTGCCGCTGAACGACGTCCACACGCACGCCCAGCTGGCCGCCGAGGCGGCCGAGGCTGCCGGCGCCCAGGGGCAGTTCTGGGGCATGCACGACAGGCTGCTCGCGACCCAGGACGAGCTCACCGGCCGCGACCTGAAGCGCTACGCGGCGGAGCTCGGGCTAGACCTCGACCGCTTCGTCGACGACGTACACGGCCACGAGCACAGCGACCGCATCGCCGGGGACGTGGCGAGCGCCGACGCGAGCGGCGTGGCCGGCACGCCCAGCTTCTTCATCAACGGCCAGCGCCACCAGGGGGCATACGACGTCGACACCCTCTCGCGGGCGGTGCGCACCGCCCGCGGACGCGCACGGCTCAGGGAGAAGGCGGAACTCCCGGCAGCTTGATGTCGTGCAGGCGAGCCTGGCGGACGAGCACGCGCGGGCTGTCGAGCACCAGCCCGCGGCGGCGCAATCCCGTGAGCCGGGGCTCCTCGTGCGCCAGGCGGACCAGCGTGGCGTAGTTCGCGCTCATACCGATCTCGAGCTCGTGGGCGTCCCTTTCGGTTGGCCGGCCGTCGAGCTCGTAGCGCACGCCCCCGTAGCCGGGCTCGACCTCGATCGACACGCGGCTCGCGCCCCCCGCGACGAGCGGCGGAACGGATCCGCCATGCGGCGCCAGCGGCGTGATCGCCATGCCCTCGGCCCCGGGCGCCAGCACGGGTCCACCGGCCGCCATCGTGTACGCGCTCGACCCGAGCGGCGTCGCCACCACGAGCCCGTCCCCGGCGACCGCGGCGTACAGCACGTCGTCGACGCTCACCGAGACCTGCGCCTGCCCCGAGCCGGCGCGGATCACCGCGAAGTCGTTGATCGCGATCGCGGCAGGCCGGCCGGCCCACGCAACCTCGAGGCCGGCCAGCTCGAGTGGCGCCCAGCGGCCCTCCGCGACCGCGTCCAGCGCGGAGGGCGCCTCGTCGGCAATCACCGACGTCAGGGCGCCGACGCTCCCACAGGCGATCCCGAGCACCGGTCGCGAGCCGGCCGCTCCCGCGTGCAGCGCGGCGAGCGTCGTGCCGTCGCCCCCGATCGCCACCAGCAGCTCGCAATCGGCGGGTTCGACCGCGTCCGCCACCACGCGCGTCTGCCCGACGACGCGCACCTGGCCCACGTCCACGCCGTGGTCCGACGCCCAGCTCGCGATCGCGTCCAAGACCGCCTCGAGGGGACGCGTCGGATGGACGATCAGGCCGAGCTGCTTCAGGCGACCAGCTCGTACGTGTCCGGCTCGAGCCGCTCGGCGCGGCGCCGGTAGGTGGTCCACAGCCACGGCCACTGATTCGGGTCGTGGCCGTTCTCGTCGACGTACCAGTTTGTGCAGCCGGAGTGCCAGACCGTTTCGGCCAGCGCCACCCGCAGCTCGCGGTCGAAGCGATCCGCCGCCGCGCGGCTCACCTCGATCCGGCGCGCCTCGGCCCGATCGAGCTCACGCAGGGCGGCGATCACGTGGTTCACGCCCGCCTCGATCGTGTTGACCACCGAGCCGCTGCCGCCATTGGTGTTCGGCCCGTAGAGCAGGAACATGTTGGGGAACCCCGGGACGCTGAGGCCCAGGTAGGCGCGCGGCACCTCGGCCCACGCCTCGCTGAGCCGGCGCCCGCCGGCGCCGGCGATCTCCATCGGCGCCACGAAGCCGTGCGTGGCGAAGCCGGTGGCCAGCACCAGCGCGTCGGCCGGGCGCTCGTCGCCGCTCTGCGTGCGGATCCCACCCGGCGTGACCTCGGCGATCCGATCCGCGATCAGCTCGACGTTGGGCTTGGTCAGGGTCGGATACCACTCGTCGGTGAGCATGATCCGCTTGCAGCCGATCTCGTCAGTCGGTGTGACCTTGCGGCGCAGCTCGGGGTCGGAGATCGCCTGGCTTATGCGCCGGCGCGCGATCGCGCGCAACGCCGGCAGCAGCCAGCGGTGCTTCGTCATCCCCGCGGCGGCCAGCTCCTGGAAGTAGAAGATCACCGCGCGGTCGAGGCGCTGCAGGACCGGGAACCGCTCGAACAAGCGCTTCGAGCGGTCGCTGTAGGGGAAATCCATCTTCGGCAGGGTCCAGCCCGGGGAGCGCTGGTAGACGTCCACCCGCCCGACGATCGGCTGGATCGCGGGCACGACCTGGATCGCGCTGCAGCCGGTGCCGATCACCGCGACGCGCTTGCCGGTGAGGTCCACGTCATGCGGCCAGCGCGCGGTGTGGAAGGCCGGCCCCGCGAAGCTGTCGAGTCCAGGGATCGGCGGGACGGTCGGCACCGACAGCTGCCCGCAGGCCGTGACGAGCACGTGGGCCTCGTGCGCCCCGGCCATCGTCTCCAGCACCCACGCGTCGCGGGACTCGTCCCAGCGCGCGCTCAGCACGTCGGTGCTCGTCCGGATGCGATCCCGGATGCCGTGCCGGCTCGCGACCTCCTCCAGGTACGCCTGGATCTCCGCCTGGGGGGCGTAGCGCCGCGACCAGCGCGGGTTCGGCGCGAACGAGAACTCGTACAGGTGCGACGGGATGTCGCAGGCGGCGCCCGGATAGGTGTTGTGGTGCCAGACCCCGCCCACGCGCTCCCCGCGCTCGAAGACCGTGACGTCCTCGTAGCCGGCGCGCTTGAGCATCGTGGCGGCCCCGACGCCGCCAAAACCGCCACCGACCACGGCCACCGATCGCGATCTGGCGCTCACGGTGGAGACACTAACGCGGGCCTACTTCTTCTTCTTGGACGCCCGCCGCTTGGCCTTGCGATCGTCGGACTTGCCCTGGCTCGTCGGCGACTCGAACAGCATCAAGGCCAGCACCGCTGCCTCGGAATCCTGGGCGCCGTCGGAGTGCAGCCGCGCCGCGCTCTGGGCCTGGATCTCGAGCGCCTGGCCCGCGAGCTCCTGCAGCAGCTCGTTGAGCTCCTGCCACCCCTGCTGATCCAGCGTCAGCGGGGTGCGGCTGAGGTGGACCTCGTCGCGGTCGAAGCCACCCTCGTTCGCCGAGGCGCCCATGTCGTCGGCTATTTCCGTAAGCACAGCGCCCGCCAGCGACTTGCGTATGGACAGCGGCAGCTCGGCCCAGTCTTCATCGCTGAACACCGGCCGGACCACGGCCCGGTAGTAGTGCTCGACGGCGCCCCGGACCTGCTTCGTACGCACCAGCTCGACGCAGCCCAGGCGAGCCAGGATCCTCGTGTGGTAGCTGACGTTGCCGATCGGCTCCCCGAGCTCGGCGGCCAGGTCGCTGGGACTGGCCACGCGCTCGTTGAAGATCGTCAGCAGCCGCAACCTGAGCGGGTGTCCGATCGCCCGCACGAGACGCTGGTCGACACCCGTCTTCGTCTTAGTCATTCTCTCCAGTCAACCTTTCGCGTAGGCGGCCACGTATCCGATGGAGCCGAATCTTCACAGTTCCCTCGGGCATTCCCGCCAGGCGAGCCACACGTGGCTGGGTGAGGTCCCGCTCATAACGTAGCCGGAGCAATAGCGCGTCACCAGGCGCCAGCTCGGCGATCGCCTCCCGAAGGTCGATGATTTCCGCAAGCTGCGAGACATCCTGACCGGCCGGTACACCGTCCAAGAGCTCGTCAGACGCCTCTGTATACAGATCTTGCGCCCGCGCGCGCTGTGCCAGCTTGCGCAGGGCCTCGTTGCGAGCGATCCGGCGGACCCACCAGATCTCGGCCCCGGCCTCCCGCTGACGGGCACGGCCGCGCCAGGCGCGTAGCAGCGCGTCCTGGGCCGCCTCCTCGGCATCCTGCTCCGAGCCGAGGACGCGCCGTGCCTCGCGCAGGCAGCTCGTGCTGAGCGCGGTCCAATCCCACGAGTCCCATCCATGGTCCCCGTTCAGTGTAGGGGAATTCTGCATTCGATTCTCCCTCAATCGTTGAAACGGACTCGACCACGCGAGGGTCTTACTCAGCGATGGACGTTTCAATGCCGTCAGACACACGAGCCGCCTACGACGCGCTGGCCCCCGTCTACGACGGCTTGACCGCCCACCACGACCACGAGCGGTGGCTGGCCCTGCTGCTCGACCTGGCACGCAGCCACGGCCTCGCGGGTACGCGCGCCTTGGACGTGGCCTGCGGCACCGGAAAGAGCTTCATGCCGCTCGTGCGTCGTGGCTGGGCCGTGACGGCATGCGACCTCTCCCCCACGATGGCCGCGCGGGCGCGGCGCCGGGCGCGGGGCCACCAGGTGACGGTGCGCGTGGCCGACATGCGCCGCCTCCCGGTGCTGTGCCCGGACGCCGACCTGGTCACCTGCCTCGACGACGCCGTCAACTATCTGCTCGACCCTGGCGAGCTGCGCGCCGGCCTGGCCGGCATGCGCGCGAACCTGCGCCCGGGCGGGCTGCTCGTGTTCGACGTCAACACGCTGGCCACCTACCGCACGGTCTTCTGCGAGGGCCTGCGCTGGGGCGACGGCGACGAGACCTACGCGTCGGTCGGGGAGCCGCATCCGGTGGAGCCGGGCGGGCTGTTCGCCACCACGCTGCAGGCCTGGCGAGGGGACACTCTGGTGGCGGATAGCCGCCACGTGCAGCGCCACCACGGCGCCGGCGAGCTCGAGCGCGCCGTGCGCGACGCCGGCCTGGAGCCGCTCGAGCTATACGGCAGCGCCGCCGACGGGTCGCCCGAGCTTCCGCCGAACGAGCACCTGCACGTGAAGACGGTGGTGGTCGCAGGCCGGCCGCCGGCACCCCGAAGAGATGAAAGGAGGTGAGCGCACGTGCTGCAGATCGTCAAGGTCAAGCGCCCGGTGACGTCAGCCGTGGAGTTCGTCAAGGGCGCCTAGCCGCCACCCCTCTCCCCCCACGGATGCCTGGTCCCCGTGGGGGGAGACCGCGGCTGCGGCAGTCGGTCGAGCGCTTCCCTGCGTCCGACGGCACGCTCTACCTCCTGGTGCCGGGGTTCGGCGACGATCTCGCGCTGCCGGACCTGCAACCCCACCAGCGCGCCCTGCTCGAGGGGCTCGACGGCACGCGCCGCGCGGAGGAGCTCGTCGGCCTGCACCCCGGGCTCACCGCGGAGGAGGTGTCCGAGACGCTCGCGCAGCTCGACGAGCTGGGCCTGATCGAGGACGCCGCGGCCGACGGCGACTGGCTCAGCCCCGCCGAGCAGCAGCGCTACGACCGCCAGCTCGAGTACTTCGGCGAGCTGGTCACGGGCGGCGGGTCGAGGGCCGCCTGCCAGGCCAGGCTGCGCGAGGCGCGCGTGGTCGTGATCGGCCTGGGCGGGTTGGGCGCGTGGGCGCTGTGGGCGCTCGCCGCCGCGGGGGTCGGCGAGCTGGTCGGCGTGGACGGCGACCTTGTCGAGCTGAGCAACCTGAACCGCCAGACCCTCTACCGCGAGCAGGACCTGGGCGAGCCGAAGGCGCTCGCCACGGCGCGCACGCTTGCGGCCTTCAACTCGTCGATCCGCTTCGAGGCGATCGACCGCCGCCTCGAGGATCCCGCCGAGGTGGCGGCGGTCGTGGAGGGCGCGGACTTCATCGTGGAGGCCGCCGACTGGCCGCCCTACCGGCTCAGCCGCTGGATCAACGTCTGCTGCGCCGAGGCGGGCGTGCCGCACATCGGCGCCAGCCAGTTCCCACCGCTGATTCGCGTAGGCCCGACGTTCGTGCCCGGGCGGCGCGGATGCCTGGGCTGCCTCGAAACGGAAGCGCGGCAGCGCGACCCGCTGTTCGACGAGCTGGCCGCCTGGCGCCAGCGGGCGGAAACGCTCTCCGCGACCTTCGCGCCGGCGTGCTCGCTGATCGGCGGGATCCTCAGCAGCGACGTGATCCACCACATCACCGGCCTGGCGCAGCCGGCGACGCTCCAGGCGTCGGTGGTGATCGACATCAGGACGCTCGAGCTGCGCCGGCTTGCCGTTGAGCCGGTGGCCGACTGCCCGATCTGCGGCTAGGCGACGCGGACGGGGGCGCCCACGATCCGGTTCCGGCCTTCGTTCTTGGCGCGGTAGAGCGCGGCGTCAGCACGGCTCAGCAGGCCTGCCACGGTCTCGTCGGGGTTGAGGCACGCGACCCCACCGCTAACGGTCACCACGCCCGCGGGCGTTATCCCAGGATGGGGGATTCCGAGCGCCTCGATCGCGGCGCGCATGCGCTCCGCGGCGATCGTCCCGTTGTTCAGGTCCTGCTCCGGCAACGCGACCAGCAGCTCCTCGCCTCCGTAGCGATAGGCGGAGTCGCTGCCGCGGCAGTGCTCGGCGATCGTGGCGGCGACCGAGCGCAGCACCTCGTCGCCCGCGGCGTGCCCGGCGGTGTCGTTGTACTGCTTGAAGCGATCCACGTCGAAGAGCACGACGGCCAGCTGATGGTCATAGCGCCGGGAGAGGTCGACGAGCCGGTCGAGGTCCTCGTCGAGGCGCCGCCGGTTGCCTAGCCCCGTCAGGCGGTCGTGGCGCGAGTCCTCGAACAGCATGCTGTTGAGCCGCTCGAGCTCGGCCTGCTGGCTGGCCAGGCGCCGGTGGATGCCCGTGATACGGTCGGCGGCGATCAAGCGCGTGGCGAGCTGGTCGCGCTGGAACGGCTTGGTCAGGTAGTCGTCGGCGCCGGCCTGCATGCCCTGCACGACGTGCTTCAGGTCCTCCAACGACGTGTGCAGGATGAAGTACGCGTACGGCGCGTCGGTGTCCGCGCGCACGCGCCGGCAGAGCTCGTCACCGTCCATGCCGGGCATCATCCAGTCGCTGACCACGACGTCCACGCCCGAGCCCTGGAACAGCTCCCAGGCCTCGGCACCGTCGCGCGCCACGATGCACTCGTGCCCGAGGCCCTCGAGCTCGCGCTGGAGCATCAGGCGCGGAGTCGGCGAGTCGTCCGCGATCAAGATCCTCATGCCGCCCCCCGCAGCGCCTTGAGCCGCATCACGCAGGCGCTGGCCACGTCGCCGAGGTCGACCTGGTCGAGGATCGCATCGTGCCTGCCGTCGCCCGGCTCGAGCGTCTGCAGCGCCTGCTCATAGGCCCTGGCGGCCGCGGCGACATCCCGGCGCCGCTCGTGCGCCCGGCCGAGCTGGAACGCCGCCAGGCCGAAGGCGGGGTCCACGTAGAGCGCCCGCCGCAGCGAGGCCGCGGCCGAGTCGGGATCGTCCACGCCGAGCTCGGCCAGGCCGCGGACGAAGTGGGCGTTGGCGTCGAGCGGATCCTCGCGCAGGAGCCGCTCGGTCATGGCAAGCGTCTCCTCCAGGCTGCCGCTGTTGGCGGCGGCGAGCGCGGCGTGGATCCCGCCCGCGGCCGGCGGCGGCTCCGCGGGCGGCGGCAACTCGGCGGGCTCGCGTCCCAAAGGACGGCGCGGGGTGCGCGCCGGCGTCGGCCGCGGCCGCTGCCGGTCGATCTTCGCCAGGCGGCGGGCTGACCCGCACAGCCGGTCGGCCGCACCGAGCAGGAGCATGCCGCGGGGCGCCAGCCCGCGCTCGAGCGACGCGATCACCTGCTCGACGGTGTCGCCGTCGAAGTAGATCAGCACGTTGCGGCACGCGATCAGGTCGAACGCCGCCGCCCCCGGGGGCGGATCGGCGACCAGGTTGTGGCGCTTGAACTCGACCAGCTCGCGGATCCCCGGCGCCACCTCGACTCCGGTGGAGTCCTCCACGAGATACCGCCTGCGCAGGTCGGCGCCGACGAGGCGCAGCGCCCGCTTGCCGTAGCGCGCGCGGCGGGCCTGCTCGAGGATCGCCGGCGAGATGTCGGTCGCGACGATCGACAGCGGCGGCTGGGCCGAGGCGAGCGCCTCGCTGGCGAGCATCGCGAGCGTGTAAGCCTCCTCCCCGGACGAGCACGCGGCGACCCACACCCGGATCGTGTCCCTGCCGTGCGCCTGCGCGGCCTCGAGCAGGCGAGGCCAGTCGATCGCGTCGAGCTCGCGGCGCTGGCGGAAGAAGAACGTCTCGTTGATCGTGACCTCGTCGATCAGGCGGTCGAGCAGCGCGCGTCCGTCACTGGTCGCAGCGCGCAGGAAGGTCGCGGCGTCGAGCTCTGGATCGACCCGCCGCAGGGCTGCCTCCAGCGCAGGCATCTGCGACTCCCCGAGCACCATCCCGCTCTCGTCGCGCACGAGCGCGGCCACCCGTTCCAGCGCTCCGCTCACGCTCCCACCCCCACGCGCGCGAGCCGCATGAGCGCGGCCGGGATCCCGGCGAGCGGCAGCACGGAGTCGGCGCCCGCCTCGGCGGCGGCGCGTGGCATCCCGAAGACCGCGGAGCTCTGCTCGTCTTGGGCGATCGCCGACCCGCCGGCGCGGACGATCGCCTTCACCCCGTGCGCCGCGTCGCGACCCATGCCCGTCAGGACGACCCCAACCGCTCCCGCGGCGGCCGCGGACGCCATGCTCTCGAGCAGGACGTCGCCCGACGGTCGGTGCGAGCCCACGACGGTCTCGCCGTCGAGCCGCAGCAGCAGCCCCGGCTCCAGCACCAGGTGATGGTCGTCGGGCGGAAACCAGACGCCCGGCCCCGCCGTCTGCCCGTCGGTGGCGGTCCGAACCGGCAGCGGGGACACCTGGTCGAGCTGGTGCACGAGCCCGTCCATGAACCCGTTGGTGATGTGCTGGACGACCAGCAGCGGGAGGGGAAAGTCGGCCGGCAAGCCGGCCAGCAGGACCTCCAGGGCGGCCGGGCCGCCCGCGGAGGCGCAGACCCCGATCGCGCGCACGCTGGCCTGCCGCGGCGGCTGCGCGCGGGCCGGCGGGCTCGGCGCACGCTTGATGCCGTTGCGCCCGAGCCGCCTCAACCGGTGCCTCAACGCCACCGCCGCAGGGCCCTCCGGCTCGTCGATCTCAAGCAGGGTCTTGGAGAGGGCCTCCATCGCTCCTGCGGCGAGCCCCTCGGCCTTCCGATCCGATCCTCCCCCCGCTGCGTTGGCGACGATCACGATCGGGACCGGACGCGTCCTCATGATCGCCTCGATCGCGCGCACGGCCCCCATCCCGGGCAGGTCGAGTCCGATCGTCACCAGGTCGGGTGCGAGGCGGGCCACGGCCTCGAGCACCTCCTCGCCGCTGGCGCATACGCCGACGACCTCCAGCTCGCTGCCCGCACCCAGGAAGCGAGCGAGGGACGCACCGTAGTCCGGCGACTCGTCGCAGACCAGGACCCGCGTAGCGAGCTCCGGTGCGGTCATCGCGCGAGCAGCCGCTCGACGGTCTCGATCAGGGCGCGCTGGTCGAACTTGTCCTTGACGATGTAGGCGTCGGCGCCGGCCTCCAGGCCGCGCTTGCGATCCTCCTCGCCTCCCTGAGAGGTGACCATGACCACCGGCAGCGACGCGCGCTCGCGATTGTCCCGGATCGCCCGCACGAGCTCGATGCCGTCCATCTCCGGCATCTGGACGTCGGTCACCACCAGCTCGACTCCGTCGATGCCGGCGAGCGCCTCGCGACCGTCGCGAGCGGTCCTCACCTCGTATCCGGCCGCCTCCAGGATGCTGCGCTGCAGCTCGCGCACCGTGAACTGGTCGTCCACGACCATCACGGTCGACTGATCCCGTTCAGCGACGCCGGCCGCCTGCGGTCGACCGCGCGCCGGTGCCTTGGTCACGGACGCCGGGTCGAGCATCAGGGCGATCCGGCCGCTCGGCATGATCGCCGCGCCCAGGTATCCGGGGATGCCGGCGAGCAGCGGGCCGAGGCTCTTGATCACCACTTCCTGCTCCGCGACGATGTGGTCGCAGAGCAGGGCGACGCGGCGTCCGGACGAGGCGACCACCATCGCGTGCGGGTGGCTGTCCGGATCGCTCTCGGCGGCGCCTTCCGCACCGAACAGGTCGGCGAGCGGGATCGGGCGCCCGCGCAGCTCGATCGCCTCGCGTCCGCCCAGCGACATCGTCTCGCGCACCGCGATCGCCTCGTCGACGCTGGTCAGCGGCAGGCCGAAGGTCTGCCCGGCGCGCTCGAACACGAGCACTCGCATGAGCGCGAGCGTCAGCGGCAGCAGCATCGTGACCGTTGTCCCGGCCCCGGGCTCGCTCTGGACCTCGAGCCCGCCGCCGAGCGACTCCACGTGCGACTTGACCGCGTCCAACCCCACCCCGCGACCGGCCACCTCCGTGATCTCCTCCGCGGTGGAGAAGCCGGCCTGCGCGAGCGTTTCGGCGAGGTCGCCGGCGCCGTCCTCGCTGCCGATCAGCTCGCGCGCGACGCCGCGCCCGTCATCCCTGACCTCGATCGCCACGAGACCGCCGCGCTGGTCGCCGTGCAGCTCGATGCGGCCGGCCTCGGGCTTGCCAGCTCGCACGCGCTCGGCGGGCGTCTCGATGCCGTGCACGACGGCGTTGCTGAGCAGATGGCTGATCGACTCGGAGATCCCGTCCAGGATCACCCGGTCGAGCTGCGTCTCGGCGCCGGTGATCTCCAGCTCGACCTGCTTGTCCTGGGCGGCGGCGAGATCGCGCACGGCGCGCGGCAGCGTCCCGGTGATCGAGCTGAGCGGCAGCGTGCGCATCTGGATCACCGAGTGCTGCAGCTCCTCGAGCAGCGCGCCGCCGTTTGCCACCTCCTCCTCGATCTGCTCGGCGTCTGGCTCGCCGTTGAGCAGCGTGCCAAGCCTGCCGCTGTGGAGCACGGTCTCGCCGACCGCGTCGAACAGGTTGTCCACCTTCTCGGCCGACATGCGCATGGAGCGCCGCTCCGCCGGCGGGTCGGGCGTGTGCGCCGGTTTCGGCGCCGGCGTCGGATCAGGCCCGTCGCCCGCGGTCACCGCGCGCCGCAGGGCATCGGTGGACTGCAGCATCGGCTCGATCAGGTCGCGCGACAGGGTGCCGGTGTCGCGGGCCTGCTCCAGCACGTCTTCGATCGTATGTGCGATCGTCCGGACCTCGTCGATCCCGACCATCCCCGCGCTGCCCTTGATCGAGTGGGCGTCGCGAAACAGCGAGTCGATCGCGGCGGCCGGCTCGGCGTGACCCGACTCGAGCGCCAGCAGCGTCTCCACCATCTGGTCGAGGCGCTCGATCGCCTCCTCGCGGAAGACCTCGAGGATCTCGGCGTCCGGCGCGCTCACCGCGCGTTCGACTCCTCCACGGATTCCAGCATCGACCCGACGTCGACAACGCCCACGAAGGCGCCGTCGGCCAGGGCCGCCCCGGCGAGGTGCCGCGAGTCCACCTCCTCGGACGCCTCGGGCAGATCCTCGACCCCGGTGACCGCGTCCACCGCGAGCCCGGCCCGCAGGTCGCCTCGCTCGGCGATCACGATCCGCGCGGGCTGGGCCGGCGACAGCCCGAACAGGGTGGCCAGGTCGACCACCGGCAGCACCTGGCCGCGCACGTTGCGCACGCCGAGCACCGCAGGCCCGGCGCCGGGAACCGGAGTCACGTCACCGAGCGCCGCTACCTCGAGCACGTCTTCGACGGCCAGCGCGTAGTGCTCTTCAGCGACCCGCACACGCACATGCAGGCGACTCACGCGCGCTCACCACCGTTGCCGCCCGCCGCGGCGGACCCGTTCGCGCCCACGGCGGCCAGACCCACGAGCTTGCGCTCGAGGTCGTCGACCAGCCCGTCGACGCGCTCGGCGGCGACGGTCCGCTCGCGCTGCTCGGCGGCGAGCTGCTCGGCCGCGCTGCGAATCTCCACCATCGCGCCCGCCACCTGCTCGGCCGCCTCCTTCTGCTGATCGGTGGCGCGGATGCTCTCGTCGAGCACGTCAACCGTCGAGCGCATCAGCTCGCCCACCTCGCGCGCCTGCTTGGTTCCCTGCTCGGTGGCCAGGATCGTCGCGTTCGTCTCGTCCTGGACGGCGGCGACGATCTCGTGAATCGACTCGGTCGAGCGGATGCTGCGTTCGGCCAGCTTGCGCACCTCGCTGGCCACGACCGCGAAGCCGCGTCCCGCATCGCCGGCGCGGGCGGCCTCGATCGCGGCGTTGAGGGCGAGCAGGTTCGTCTGCTCGGCGATCTCGTTGATCAGCGCCAGCGCCTCACCGATCTTCTGCGAGCGCTCGCCCAGCGTCAGCGACCTGGTGGAGATCGCCTCCACCTGCTCCTGCATGTCGCGCATCGTGTCGCCGGTCTGCTCGGCGGCCGTGCTGCCCGCCCGCGCGTTCCCGGCGATCGACGCCGCGGTCGCGTTCAGCTCCTCGATCGTCGACGCCGCCTCGGCGATCGCCGCCGACTGCTCGCTGGTCGCGGACGCGGTCGCGCTCGCCGCCGCGCGCATGTCGCCGGCAGCCGCGGCCAGCTCGGCGGCGGTCGCGCGGATCCGCTCGATCTGCTCCACCTGCTGGTCGATCTGCCCGAGCTGGCCGTCGATCCGCTCGAACAGCCGGCCCACCAGCCGGCGGCAGTAGACCGCGACCAGGACCGCCAGCAGGAGCGCGAGCGCACCGGCCACCAACGCGATGATTCGTGCGCTGCTTGCCTCCGCCCGCGCCGACTTGGCGTCAGCAACCCCGATGCTCTGTTTTGCGGTCGCAAAGCGGTCGAGAGCGTCGGACATGTCGCTCAGCGCGGCGGCGTAGGGCTTGACCCCCTCCTCGAATTGTGGAGTACCGGCCACCGGCTCCACCCGCTGCTCGAACAGCCGATCGGAAGCCTCTTCGGCAGCGACGATCTGGTCCAGTTTGCGCTGCTGGGCAGGGGTATCGGCCCTGTCGCGCGCGTCCGCCATCGCGGCGTCGAAGTCGGTCTCGGACTGCCTGATCGCCTGCAGGTGGGCGGGATCCTGGGCGCGGGCGTACTCGTCGACCAGCCCTCTCCGCACCGCCAGGGCCACTCGGAGCCGCTGTGCGGCGGTCTCGACCTGACTGTCCTTGAGCGCGAGACGGTCGGCCTCGATCGCGCCGTCGTAGCGCCAAACGGTCACCCCGATCGCCACCACCAGCAGCACGATCAGAGCGCCGATCATCGCCACCAGTCGTCGTACCGGGTCGTCGAACCACCGTCGTAGTGAGTGCACCAGTCAGTCCCCTTCCTTGGGGACCTATCGGCAGACGCCGCGCACCTCCTAAGGACTGAGCTCTCGCTACCCGGCCTCCCAGCGGGTGATATCAAGCCCGCACGCGTGACGGTCGCTTTCGACATCGGCGCCAAGCTCGGCGAGGGCGCGCTCTGGGACTGGCGCCACGGCCTGCTGGTCGCGGTGGACATTCCCGCCGGGCGCGTGATCCTGGGCGACCCCGGCGACGGCTCGACGAGGTCGATCGACGTCGGCCAGCCGGTCAGCGCCGCGATGCTGCGCGGCGAGCACGATCTGCTGCTGGCAGTGCGCGACGGGTTCGCGACGCTCGACCTGGACACGGGTGGGGTCGAGCCGCTCGTGGCGGTCGAGGCCGACCGGCCCGCCAACCGCATGAACGACGCCGCCTGCGACGCGCGCGGACGGTGCTTCGCCGGCACGATGGCGACGGACGACACGCCCGGCGCCGGGGCGCTCTACCGCCTCGACGAGGACCTCTCCGTGCACGCCGTGCTCGAGGGTGTGACGATCTCGAACGGGCTCGGCTGGAGCCCGTCTGGAGACGTCATGTACCACATCGACAGCAAGGCCGGCGGGATCGACGCCCACGACTTCGACATGGACTCCGGCGCGCTCTCGGGCCGGCGACGCCTGGTCGACACCGACCCCGCGTGGGGCCTCCCGGACGGGCTCGCGATGGACGCCGAGGGCGGCATCTGGGTGGCGTTCTGGGGCGGGGCCGCGGTACGCCGATTCTCGTCTGAGGGCGAGCTGATGGCGAGGCTCGAGCTGCCCGCCGCGCGGCCCACGCGGCCCGCGTTCGGCGGGGCGGAGCTCGACCAGCTCTACGTGACGAGCGCCAAGCTCGATCCGGGGCAGACCGTCGAGCGCGACCTCGGCGGCGCCGTCTTCCTGCTCGAGCCGGGCGTCCGCGGCGTGCGCGCGCACCCCTTCGCGGGCTGACGCGCTATGCGGCCTCACTGAACAGGTAGCGGATCAGCCAGATGACGTCGTCGGGCATGTCCAGCTCGGCGGCGGCCGCCGCGTACTCGTCCATCGAGTCTGCGCGTAGCGCAGCTCCCGGCCGGTCGCCCGGGCGATCTCGGCGACCGCCTCGGCGAACGTCAGCAGCCGCGGCCCGGTCAGCTCGTAGACCTCGCCCGTGTGTCCGTCCTCGGTGAGCGCGGCGACGGCGACGTCGGCGATGTCCTCGCCACGACTCGCCGGCCGTCTTTCCGGTTGCACCCAGTACCAGGATCGGTTCATTGGTCATGCATCCAGTTTTCGGGTCCTGACGTGGAGTGTCTATAACCCTGCGCCCGGAGTTCATGTCCATCCGTCCAAGGCAGCTGGACGCACGGCTCGCAGCGGTCATACTGCCGGCATGGCCACCCTCGATCCCTGGGCGCCGTCGGATCCGCTCGCCGAGGCGCTGCACTTCCTGCGGATGAACGGCGCCTTCTACTGCCGTTCGGAGCTGACCGCCCCCTGGGGCATGACGATGATGGCGATGCCCGGCTACATCTGGTTCCACGTGGTCACCAGCGGCCGGGTGTGGCTCGAGGCCGGCGACGACGAGAGCCGGCTGCTCCAGCCCGGCGACCTCGGGCTCGTCCCCCACGGCGAGGGTCACGTGCTGCGCAGCGAGCCGGGCGTGCCCGCCCCCGGCGTGCTCGAGGTCGAGCGCGAGCAGATCAGCGAGCGCTACGAGATCCTGCGCCACGGCGGCGGTGGCGCTCCCACGACGCTGATCTGCGGCGCCGTGCGCTTCGACCACCCGGCCGCCCGCAACCTGGTCGAGATCCTCCCGCCGATCATGCACCTCGAGCCGGCCAGCGCTCCCCAGCTCGACTGGATGCAGAGCACGCTGCGCCTGATGGCGGTCGAGGCGCACGAGCTGAAGCCCGGCAGCGAAGCGGTGATCACCCGCCTGGGCGACATCCTGGTGATCCAGGCGATCCGCTCCTGGCTCGAGACCGACCCGGCCGCCAAGACCGGCTGGCTCGGCGCCCTGCAGGACGAGCAGATCGGTCGCGCGATCGCCTTGATCCACCGCGACCCCGCGCGCGACTGGACCGTCGCGTCGCTCGCCGACGAGCTGGCGATGTCGCGCTCGGCGTTCGCGGCGCGCTTCACCGAGTTGGTCGCCGAGCCGGCGATGCAGTACGTGACGCGCTGGCGCATGCAGGTCGCCGTCAGCGCGCTGCGCAACGACGGCGCCACCGTCGGGGAGCTCGCGAGCCGACTCGGCTACCGCTCCGAGGCGGCCTTCGCCCGCGCCTTCAAGCGCGTGATCGGCGTCCCGCCGGGCACGGTCAAGCGCTCCTCGGCCGTGGACCCGGCCGTGAGCTTGGTCACGTAAGCCTTGTATCGCCCGCCTCGCCCCACATAGCATGGGCCGGGTGGTGACCCCCCGTGGCTGACCCCTCCGACCGCGCGACGAGGCTCGAGCCGGGCTCCGAATTCGCCGGCTACCGCATCGAAGGATTGCTCGATCGCGGCGGCATGGGCGTGGTCTACAAGGCCGCCGACACGGAGCTGGACCGCACCGTGGCGCTGAAGATCATCGCGCCCGAGCACACTCAGAACCCGGACGCGGTCACCCGCTTCAAGGCCGAGGCCCGGCTGGCGGCCTCGCTGGAGCACCCCAACATCGTCCCGATCCACCGCGGCGGCGAGTACCACGGCGTGCTCTACCTCGCGATGCGCTTCGTGCCCGGCACGAACCTGCGCCAGGTCGTCGATCGCGGTCAGCTCGGCATGGATCAGATCCGGCGCGTGATCACCTCGGTCGCGGGTGCGCTCGATGCCGCCCACGACCGCGGGCTGGTGCATCGCGACGTCAAGCCGGCCAACATCCTGCTCAGCGGCGAGGGAGAGCACGAGCACGTCTACCTGACCGACTTCGGGCTGACCAAGCGGCTCGGGTCGGCCGGCAGCCTGACCCGCACCGGCGCCTGGGTCGGGACGCCCGATTACGTCGCGCCCGAGCAGATCCAAGCCGGCCCGGTGGACGGGCGGGCGGACGTCTACTCGCTCGGCTGCGTGCTCTACGAAATGCTCACCGGCAGCGTCGCGTTCCCCAAGGACAACGACATGGCCAAGCTGTGGGCGCACGTCACCGACCCGCCGCCCGCCCCCAGCCTCAAGCGCCCCGACGCCCAGGCCTTCGACGAGGTGGTGGCGCGCGCGACCGCCAAGGACCCGAACGCGCGTTACTCGCGGGCGTCCGAGCTGGCCGCCGCGGTCGATCGCGCGAGCGGCGTGGCCAGCTCCGGGCCGCTGCCGGACGCGCTCCAGGTCACGCGCGCGGCGACCCCCTCCGAGGTTGCGGGTGCGGCGGCCCAGCATGAGGTCTTCATCGCGGAGCCCACCGGCGTATCCGGCCAACCGCTCGCGGACCAGGGCGCCATGACGGTCCCCCCGCAGCCGCCCGTCGCGGCGGCGCCACGCGCCGTTCCGAGCGGTCCGGCTGGCGGCGGCGCGACGCCTCCTCCGCCCGGCGCGGGCGGCGGCCTGAGCGGCCCCACCGGCGGCCCGCCCCGGCGCCCGCAGCGCCCCAAGCGACGCTGGCCGATGGTGGCCGCGCTCGCGCTGCTCGTGGGCGGCGCGGCTGCGGCGGCCGTCCTGGTCGCCGGCGGCTCGGACGACGACAAGCAGACCGAGACCGCGGGTGAGCAGGTTCCGGCCACCCTCAGCCCGGTGCCGACCAACAAGGTCGACGGTCTCGGCGACGCGTCCCTGGAGCTCAAGGGCAATGTCGCGACCGTGACGCTGAAGACGAACGGGCTGCTCGACGGCCAGCCCCACGCGATGCACATCCACGCCGGCGAGAAGGGCGCCTGCCCGACGGTCGGGGCCGCCAGGGATCACAACGGGCACCTGTCGATCAGCACGCTCGACGGCGCCAGCTTCTACGGCCATCCGCGCGTGGCCCTTACCACCCGCGGCGACATCGGCGTGGCCAGCATCCTCGAGTTCGCGCGCTACCCGAGCACCGGGGACATCACCTACAAGCGCACGATGAAGCTGCGGCCGCGAACCGTCCGCTTCGTCAAGAAGAACCTCGGCGTGATCGTCATCCACGGCATCGACTACAACGGCAACGGCCGCTACGACAACACGCTCGGCGGCAGCGACCTCAACCCCGCGCTGTCGGGCGAGGCCACCTCGCCGGCGCTGTGCGGCGAGCTGCTCGCGGGCACGAAGGCCCAGCAGACCGCCCAGGCGCCGGGTGGCACACGGGTCTACACCGCGTCGATGGGTCTGCCGCCCGGCACGAACAGCCTGATCTGCCACCTGCGAACGACGAGCTGACTGGATCCGTGGGGGCACCCCCGATCGACCTCGATCGCCTCGTCGGCGCGTACTACGACGATCGGCCCGACCCGTCGGTCCGGGAGCAGCGGGTGGCGTTCGGCACCTCGGGACACCGCGGCAGCGCGTCGGCGCGCACCTTCAACGAGGCGCACGTGCTGGCGATCAGCGAGGCCGTTTGCCGCTACCGCCGCTCGGAGGGGATCGACGGCCCGCTGTTCCTGGGGCGCGACACCCACCGCCTGTCCGAGCCGGCCTTCAAGTCGATCCTGGAGGTGCTCAGCGCCAACGAGGTCGACGTGATGATCGACGCCGACGACGGGTTCACCCCCACCCCGGCGATCTCCCACGCGATCCTGACCCACAACCGCGGCGGCGGATCCGGGACCGCCGACGGGATCGTCGTCACCCCGTCGCACAACCCGCCCGAGGACGGCGGCTTCAAGTACAACCCGCCCCACGGCGGACCGGCGGGCACCGACGTCACGTCGTGGATCGAGCGCGAAGCGAACGAGCTGCTCGACGCGGGCCTCGACGGCGTGAAGCGCGCGGCGGCCGATGGGCCCACCATCCGTCGCCACGACTACGTGTCCGCCTACGTCGACGACCTGCCCGCGGTCGTCGACCTCGACGCGATCCGCGCGAGTGGCCTGCGGCTCGGGGTCGACCCGCTCGGCGGCGCCAGCGTCGCGTACTGGGCGGCGGTGGCCGAGCGCCACGACCTCGACCTCACGATCGTCAACGAGGAGCTCGACCCGACCTTCTCGTTCGTGCCGGTCGACTGGGACGGCAGGGTCCGCATGGACTGCTCGTCGCCGTATGCGATGGCGCGGCTGACCGAGATGAAGGATCGCTTCGACGTCGCGTTCGGCAACGACCCCGACGCGGACCGCCACGGGATCGTCACGCCGGGAGCGGGACTGCTCAACCCCAACAACTTCCTGGCGGCCTGCATCGCCTATCTGTTCGGCGGCAACCGCGACTGGGCGGAGCGAGTCGGGGTCGGCAAGACGCTCGTGAGCAGCAGCATCATCGACCGGGTGGCCGCCGACCTGGGCCGCTCGCTGGTCGAGGTGCCGGTCGGCTTCAAGTGGTTCGTCGACGGCCTGCTCGACGGCACGCTCGGGTTCGGGGGCGAGGAGAGCGCGGGCGCCTCCTTCCTGCGCCGCGACGGCTCGGCCTGGTCGACCGACAAGGACGGGCTGATCCTGTGCCTGCTCGCCGCCGAGATGACCGCGCGCGGCGGCGCCGATCCCGGCGAGGTCTACCGCGGGCTGGCGGAGCGCTTCGGCGAGCCGGTCTACCGGCGCGTTGACGTGGCTGCCACGCCGCGCGAGAAGGCGGCCCTCGGCAAGCTGTCTGCCGAGCAGGTGGGCGCCGGGCAGCTCGCCGGCGAGCCGATCCTCGACGTGCTGACCGCCGCGCCCGGCAATGGCGCGCCGATCGGCGGCGTGAAGGTGATCGCCGAGAACGGCTGGTTCGCGGCGCGCCCGTCCGGGACCGAGGACGTCTACAAGACCTACGCGGAGAGCTTCTTGGGCCCAGAGCACCTCGAGCGCATCCTCGGCGAGGCTGAGGGCATCGTGCAGGACGCCCTCGGGGCCGGCGGCTAGCGCCTATATTCAGCCCGTGGCCGAGATCTCGATTGGCTCGGTCTTGGCTGGCTACCGGATCGAGGGCCTCGCCGGAGAGGGCGGAATGGGTCGCGTGTACCGGGCGACCCAGACGGGCCTCAACCGGCAGGTCGCGCTCAAGCTGATCATGCCGGAGCTGGCCACCGAGCCGGACTTTCGCGCGCGCTTCGAGCGCGAGTCGCGCCTGACCGCCTCGATCGAGCACCCGAACGTGATCCCGGTGTACGAGGCGGGCGACGCCGAGGGCCAGCTGTTCATCGCGATGCGCTGGGTCGAGGGAACCGACCTGCGGTCGGAGATCCTGACCGAGGGCCGGCTGGAGGCGGACCGCGCGATCGGGATCGTGGAGCAGGTCGCGGCCGCGCTCGATGCCGCCCACAGCGGCGGGTTGGTGCACCGCGACGTCAAGCCGGCGAACGTGATGCTGACCACGGCCCACGGGCACGAGCACGTCTACCTGACGGACTTCGGGTTGACCAAGCGGGCCGGGTCCGGCACGGCGCTGACGCGCACCGGGGCGTTCGTGGGCACGCCGGACTACATGCCGCCGGAGCAGATCAAGGGCGAGCGCGCCGACGCGCGGACCGACGTGTACGCGCTCGGCTGCCTGCTCTTCCACGCGCTCACGGGCCGGACGCCGTACGACCGGGACACCGAGGTGGCGAAGATGTACGCGCAGCTGCACGACGAGCCGCCCAGCGCCGCCGATACGGTCCCGGGCACACCGGTCGACCTCGACGCGGTGATCGCGCGAGCCCTGGCAAAGGACGCCGACGAGCGCTACCTGTCAGCGGGGGACCTCGGCCGCGCGGCGCGGGCCGCCCTGACCGGCAGGGACCCGTCGCAGCCGGAGCGCAGCCTGGCCACCGGCCTGGCGGCACCCCCAACCGAGCTGTCCCCAGCTGCAAGCCCCGCAGCCGATCTCACCGCGGCAACCCCCGCCCCCGGCCCCACCGCGGCCACGCCACCGCCCGGCCCCACCGCGGCAACGCCACCGCCCGGCCCAACCGCGGCCACGCCGCCGCCCGGCCCCACCGCGGCAACACCACCGCCCGGCCCAACCGCGGCCACGCCGCCGCCCGGCCCCACCGCGGCAACACCGCCTCCCGGCGAGACCGCCGCCACGCCCCCGCCGGGCGAAACCGCTGCCACTCCCCCACCGCCCGCCTCCCCGCCGCCCGCCGGCCGGCGGCCTTCCGCTTCCCCGCCCTCGCGTGTGCTTCCGATCGCCTTCGTCGCCCTGCTGGTGCTCGGCGTCGTCGTCGCGGGCCTTGCCGTGGCCGGCGTCTTCTCCGGCGGCGGCGACGGCGGCGGCGGCGGGGGCGACTCCTTCAGCGACCGGGCCGCGGACACCGCGGCCGAGCCAACCCCTCCCAAGGTCGTCGAGCGGAGCATCCCCGCCGGCGACGGCCCCGACGGCATCGCCGTCGACGGCACCACCGTCTGGGTCTCCAACTCAAGCGGCGGCACGCTCACTCGGCTCAGCACCGAGACCAGGGAGCAGATCGGCGAGCCCATCCCCGTCGGCGCCAACCCCGACGAGGTCGAGGCGAGGAACGGGGTCGTGTGGGTCGCCAACACCGACAGCGACTCGGTCACCCGCCTCAAGAACGGCGAGCCGCGGGAGTTCTTCGTCGGGGACGGCCCTGAGGGGCTCTCGCTCAGCAATCGCTATCTCTGGGTCGCCAACGGTGACAGCGACACCGTCAGCCGCATCGACCTCAGCTCGGGTGAGGTCCTGACCCCGATCCCCGTTGAGAACAAGCCGATCGGCATCTACGCCGGCAAGCGGTTCGTCTGGGTGACCAACAGCTTCAGCCGGTCGGTCACCCGCCTCGACCCCGCCACCGGCGCGACCATCGACACGATCGACAACGTGGGCAGGAACATCCGCAGCGTCACCGAGGCCTTCGGCTTCGCCTGGGTCTCGAGCGCGGACGACAACGGCATGGTCATGCGGCTCGACCGGGACACCGGCAAGGTGCTCAACCGCATCACGGTCGGGCAGCGGTCCAAGGAGATGGTGGCCGCCGGCGGCTACCTCTGGGTCGTCAACGAGCGCAGCAACAACGTGGTGCGCATCGACCCCGAGAGCGCCAGAAAAGTCGGCGACCCGATCGACGTCGGCGACACCCCGGTGGGGCTCGCCGTCGGCGCCGGCGATGTCTGGGTCTCCAACAACGGCAGCGACGACGTGACCCGGATCGACCCGGGCAGCCGCGGCTAGCCGAGCTCTCGATCCAGGTAGAACGCGGCGCTGATCAGCGCCAGGTGGGTGAACGCCTGCGGGAAGTTCCCGAGCGCCTCGCCGGTCAGGCCGATCTCCTCCGAGTAGAGCCCGAGGTGGTTGGCGTAGGTGAGCATCTTCTCGAACGCGAGCCGCGCTTCCTCGACGCGCCCGGCGCGCGCGAGCGCCTCGACGTACCAGAACGTGCAGATCGAGAACGTGCCCTCCTCGCCTTCGAGCCCGTCGGGCGAAGCCTCGACGTTGTAGCGATAGACGAGGCTGTCGCTGACGAGCTCCTCGCCCATCGCGTCGAGCGTCGACAGCCAGCGCTTGTCGGTCGGCGCGACGAAGTTGACGAGCGGCATCAACAGCACGGCGGCGTCGAGGAACTCGGTGTCGTAGTGCTGGACGAACGCCTTGCGCTCGGGGTGCCAGCCCTTGGCCATGATCTGGTGGTAGATCTGGTCGCGCGAGGACTGCCATTTGGATAGGTCGGCGGGCAGCCCGCGGTCGAGCGACATCCGCACCGCCCGGTCGAGCCCCACCCACGACATCAGCCGCGAGTAGGTGTAGTGCTGCCGCTCTCCGCGCGCCTCCCAGATGCCCTCGTCGGCCTGGTCCCAGTTGTCGCAGACCCAGTCGATCACCCGGCACAGGTCGGTCCACGAGTCGTGGTCGATCGGCGAGCCGTGGCGGCTATAGAAGTAGAGCGAGTCGATCATCTCGCCGTAGATGTCGAGCTGGAGCTGCTCGGCGGCGCCGTTGCCGATCCGCACCGGCGACGAGCCGCGGTAGCCCTCGAGGTGGTCGAGCACCTCCTCCTCGAGCTCCGAGCGGCCGTCGATCCCGTACATGATCTGGAGCGGCCCGGTCTCCCCGGCGCGCGGCTCGCGGAAGCGCTCGCGCAGCCAGTCCATGAACGCCGCCGCCTCCTCGGTGAAGCCGAGCCGCAGCAGCGCGTACAGCGAGAAGGCGGCGTCGCGGATCCAGGTGTAGCGGTAGTCCCAGTTGCGGCCCCCGCCGAGGTGCTCGGGGAGGCTGGTCGTGGGCGCGGCCACGATCCCGCCGGTCGGCCGGTAGGTGAGCAGCTTCAGCGTCAGCGCCGAGCGGTGCACGACCTCGCGCCAGCGGCCCTGGTAGCGGGACTTGGCGAGCCAGCTGCGCCAGTACTCGATCGTGCGGTCGAAGGCGTCGCGCGTCTCGGCCTCCGAATAGGGCCGCGGCACGTAGTCCTCGGGCACCCGCTCGAGCACGAACGTCACGCTCTCCCCCGCGGCCAGCGTGATCTCGCAACTGACCCCGGTGTCGCGGTGCGTCAGCGGCGCCGACGTCTCCAGCGCCAGCGACATCCCCTCGGAGCGGAAGACCACGCCGTTCTCGTGGAACACGATCGAGTGCGGGTCGCGCCCGTAGTTGAAGCGCGGCTCGACCTCCACGCGGAACGTCAGCTCGCCGCGCACGCCGAGCACGCGCCGGATCAGCCGGTGGCGGAAGACGCTGCCGGGCGCCTCGTGGATCGGCATGAAGTCCTGCACCTCGCCCACGCCCTCGCGGGTCAGGAAGCGCGTGATCAGGACGTTCGTGTCCGGGAAGTAGAGCTGCTTCGGCGTCCAGCCGTCGCTGGCCGGGGCGATCCGGTAGAAGCCGCCGCGCTTGCGGTCGAGGATCGCGCCGAAGACGCTGGGCGAGTCGAAGTGCGGGCAGCAGTACCAGTCGATCGTGCCGTCCGTGCCCACCAGCGCGGCCGTGTGCAGGTCGCCGATGATCCCGTGCTCGGCGATCGGGAGGTAGCCCGACAGCGCCGCGTCCCCGAGCGCGTTCTCGGTCACGTGCGCCACTCGGATGCGGTCTTGAGCCTGCGCGCTTCGGCCTTGAGGATGCGGTAGGTGACCACCGGGTGGGAGATGAGGAAGTCGTGGATCGCCGAACCCTGGATCACCAGGCAGATGAGCGGCGTGCGCGTGATGATCGAGGCCGTGGCGGGCTCCTCGAGCAGGACGGCCACCTCGCCGAAGAAGCTCCCCTTCGAGAGCACCCGGCGATCCTCGTCGTCGATCACGACCGCCACCTCGCCGTCGACGATCACATACATGGCCGATTGGGGATCGCCTTGGCGGATGATCCACTCGCCCTCGCCGAAAGAGACCTCCTCGGCGCTGGCCGCGATCGTCTCGAGCTCTTCCCTCGGCAGATCGACGAACAGCGCCAGGCGCCCCAGATCCTCCAGAAAGTCAACCCCGCCCCTGTTCACGCGCCCAGCGTAACCGAGGTAGAGTCGCGCCGCGTGCACTCGGTCAAGCCGCACGAAGCGAACCTATGGCGGCGGCTCCGCGGCGCCCGCGAAGCCGAGCTCTTCGGTCCGAAGGGCCGAGTGCCCCGGCGCGGCGAGCCCGACACGACCCGCAGCGTCGCCCTCTGGGTCCTGTTCGGAATCACGCTCGGCGCGCTGGCGCTGCGTCTGGCGGTGCCGCGCGGCATCTGGCTCGACGAGGCGATCAGCATTCATCAGGCGCACCTGAGCTTCCACGACCTGTTCGAGAACCTGCAGTACGGGGACCGCCACCCGCCGCTCCACCACGTGGTGCTTTGGCTGACCGTGAAGGCATTCGGCGACGGCGAGACGGCGGTGCGGATCCCGTCGATCCTCGCCGGCACGCTGGCGATCCCGGCGCTCTACCTGCTCGGGCGCGAGCTCTACGACCGGCGCACCGGCCTCGTCGCGGCGGCGTTCGGAGCCGCCTCGCCGCTGCTGATCTGGTACTCGCAGGAAGCGCGGATGTACGCGTTCGTGGAGCTGTTCGGGCTGCTCGCCCTGTGGACGCAGCTGCGGGCGATCCGCAACCCGAGCATGGGCAACTGGGCCGCCTACATCCTCGCCACCGCCGCGCTGCTGTGGTCGCACTACTTCGGGCTGCTGCTGATCGGCGTGCAGCAGGCGATCTGGATCGGGGTCCTGATCCACAGGCGACGAACCGGCGAGCCGAACCGCGCGATGGCGCTCGGCTTCGTCTACTCGCTGGCGGTGCTGGCGATCCAGCTGGTGCCCCTGATCACCTTCGCCCAGAAGCAGTTCGACTCGACCGAGGCTGCCTTCGGCTCACCGAGTGGGACCTACGACGACCTGTCGTTCTACGCGGTCGTCTCGAACATGGCCTGGGCGCTCTGGGGCTACCACCCGGACAGCATCACCGAGCTGCTGGCCGCGGGCTGGCCACTGCTGCTGCTCCTGTCGCTGCTGCTGCTCGGCCGTGGCGGCTCGCGCCAGACGATCATCCTGGCCGTCGCCGCGATCACCCCGATCGTGCTGCTGGTATTCGTGGCGCTCTACGACCGCGAGCTGTTCGAGGTGCGCTACTTCCTCGTCGCGATCCCGCTGCTGTTCCTGCTGATCGCCCGACTCGTGACCGGGTGGATCCGAAGACCGGAGGCGCGCCTGGCGGCCGTGGGCATCATCCTGTTCACCTTGCTCCTCGGCTTGCTCGACCAGCAGACCAACGACGACAACCCGCGCCTGTACGACTTCAAGGACGCGATCGAGCGGATCCAGGCCGACGCCACGCCGAAGTCGCTGGTGCTCTACGAGCCCCCCGACATGCGTTACGTGATGGAGTACTACGCGCCCGAGCTGCGCAGCCGCCCGCTGCGCCGCGGAGTCCCCAAGCGCAGGGAGGGCAGCCCAGTCTTCGTGCTCGCCTCGTTCCAGGACAACGACCTGTTCTTCAACCGCACCAACCGGGTGGTCGGCAAGCTCGACTTCCAGCGCCGGCTGCTGGCGCGCTTCGAGGAGCCGCAGACCAAGGTCTGGGAGTTCCGGTGAGCAGCCGCCCCTGGGATGTCCGTCTGCGCCGCGTTACGTGGCAGCCCGTGCCGAGCAACGTCAGCGTGCGCACCCGGGTTCGGATCATGGCGCTGCTCGGGCTGCCGCTGGCGGTCTGGTACTTCGGCTGGCTGCTCAACCCGGATCGGATCGGCACCCCGTACCTCTACGGCCTGCTGATCGCGGCGGAGATCTTCAACATGATCCAGGCCTTCGGCTTCTGGTGGACGTGCGGCAGCGAGCGCGTGCGCAAGCCGAAGGCACCCAGCCAGCGGGTCGCCGTCGACGTGTATGTGCCGGTCTACAAGGAGCCGGTGGACATCGTCGACCTGACCGTGGCCGCCGCCGCCGGCCTGCGCGGCGCCGAGGTGCGCGTGTGGGTGCTCGACGACGGCAACGACGACGCCATGCGCGACCTCGCCGCGCGCTACGGCGTGGGCTACATCCGCCGCGACGAGCACACCGGCGCGAAGGCGGGCAACATCAACAACGCGCTCACGGTCACGGACGCGCCGTTCATCGCGGTGTTCGACTCCGATCACGTTGCCGACGCCAGCTTCCTCGAGGCGACGCTGGGCTACATGGAGGACCCGGCGGTCGCGTTCGTCCAGACGCCGCAGTACTACGCGAACGCCGACCAGAACCGCGTCGCCGCGGCCTCCTGGTCCCAGCAGGCACTCTTCTTCGGCGCGATCGCCCGGGGCAAGGAAGGCCTCGGCGCCGTGTTCTGCTGCGGCACCAACGTGCTGTTCCGCCGCGAGGCGTTCGAGAGCGTCGGCGGCTTCCCGACCAACTCGCTGACCGAGGACTACGAGCTCTCGATCTGGCTCCACGAGGCGGGCTGGAAGTCGGTCTACGTCCCGGACGTGCTGTCGCGCGGCCTCGGCCCCGAGGACATGGCCGCCTACGTCTCCCAGCAGCAGCGCTGGGCGCGCGGATGCCTGTCCGGACTGCCGCGCGCGCTGCGAGCGCGGCTCCCGCTCAAGCTGAAGATCCAATACGTGCTGTCGGCCTCGTACTTCCTCTCGGGGTGGACGGTGCTGATCTACATGAGCTTCCCGGTGATCCGGCTGCTCACCGGCGGCCAACCGATCGCGGGCATCACCGCGCCCGAGTTCCTGCTCCACTTCGCGCCCTACTTCGCCGTGGCGCTCACCACGGCCGCGCTGGCCGGCGCCGGCTCCTACACGTTCGCCGCCTTCGCGCTGGCCGCGGCCAACTTCTGGATCCACTGCCTGGCCACGGTGTACACGGTGCTGCGCAAGGAGGGCTCGTTCGTCGTCACGCCGAAGAAGGGCGCCGCGGCGCGCCAGCCGAGCGCGGTCATGCCCGCGCTGGTGGTGGTCGCCATACTGGTCGGGGTCAGCATCTACGGCCTGATCAAAGCCCAGGACGCAGCGACGCTCAACAACGTCTGCTTCGCCGCCGTGCACGTCTCGATCCTGATGACCGGGTGCTGGCCGGCGCTCGCCAAGCCGCGCGTGCCGGACTCGGAGGCGCCCGAGCTCGCCGAGGTTCCGGCCTGAGACGCCCGGTGCGAGAGCTGGCCGTCCTATTGTTCGCGCTGTCGCTGCTGGCGGCGGCGCTCACCCTCGCGGTCGGGTGCGGCGGCGGGTCGGACTCCGACTCCGACTCCGGCCCTGGCGAGAGCAAGTCGTCGTCGGGTGGCGGCGCCAGCAAGCCAGACGCCGCCGCGAAGGCGTTCCTCGACACGTACGTGGCCGAGGACGGCCGGGTGCGGCGCACCGACCAGGGCGACGACACGGTCGGCGAGGGCCAGGCGTACGGCATGCTGCTCGCCGCCGCAATCGGCGACGAAGGCCGCTTCGACTCGATCTGGGGCTGGACCAAGGACAACATCCGGCGCCCCGACGGCCTGCTCTCGTTCCTGTGGAAGGACGGCAAGGTCGCGGACCCCGAGCCGGCCTCCGACGCGGACGTGGACGCGGCGCGCGCCCTGCTCGTGGCGTCGTGTCGCTTCAAGCGCGACGACCTGCGCGACGAGGCGTTGAAGCTGGGCGCCGCGATCCTCGCTCACGAGACCGCGTCGTTCCAGGGCTCGCCCGTGCTGGTCGGCGGACCCTGGGCGCGCAAGGCCCCGATCACCCTCAACCCGAGCTACTTCTCGCCGGCCACGTTCGCGGCGCTCGGCACCCCGACCGGCGACGGCAAGTGGGGCAGCCTGTCGGCGAGCGGGCGCTCCGTCACCGAGCTGCTGATGCCGAACCCGGGCAGCCTGCCACCGGACTGGGCGAGCGTGAAGGGCGGCAAGCCGGTGCCGATCGGGACGCCCGACAACCCCGGTGGCACCCCAACGTACGGCTTCGATGCCGCGCGCACGCTCATCCGCATGGCCGAGGACCCCGACCCCGCCGGGCAGCGCATCGCCGCGCAGGCCTGGCCCGCCTTCGAGGGGCGCAAGCCGGCTGACATCCCGATGGAGCACGACCTGACCGGCAAGCCGACCGGCACCACCCAGCACCCGATGGCGCTGGTGGCGGCGGCCGGCGCCGCCCAGGCCGCCGGCAAGACCGCTGATGCCGCGCGGCTGCTCGATGCCGCCGAGAAGCTCGACAAGCGGACCCCCACCTACTACGGCAGCGCCTGGGTCGCTCTCGGCCGCGTCATGCTCACCTCCGACGCGCTCGACGCCTGCCCCTAGCGCGTCTAGGGGCGCTCGCCGACAGCCCCCAGCACCTCCGCCCCGAAGGCGGCGGCCGTCGGGCGGCCGTCGGGGCGCTTGGCCAGGCCATGGCGGATCGCGTCGTCGAGCGCCTGGGGCACGTCGACCCGCTGCGCGCGCGCGGACGGGGGCTCGGTGTTGAGGTGGGCCCACATCTTGGCCATGCCGCCGGTCTCGCCCGCGAACGGCGCCGACCCGGTCAGCATCTCGTAGAGGACGCAGGCCAGCCCGTAGACGTCGCCGCGCGGGTCGGCTTCGCCGCCCTCGATCTGCTCCGGGGCGACGTAGTCGATCGTGCCGAGCATCTGCCCCGCCCCGGTGAAACCCGACGCCGACGCCGCGCGCTTGGTCAGCCCGAAGTCGGTGAGGTAGGCGTGGTCCTCGGAGGTGAGGATGATGTTGGACGGCTTGATGTCGCGGTGCACGAGGCCCTTCTCGTGAGCGACCTCGAGCGCTGAGGCGATCTGCGCGGCGATCCGCGCGGCCCGGTTCGGCTCGAGCGGGCCGGCGCCGGCGATCAGCGTCCCGAGCTCGGTTCCCTCGACCCAGCGCGTGGCGATGAAGACGGTCCCGTTCTCCTCCCCGGCCTCGTACAGCGGCACGACGTTCGGGTGGTCGAGCGCGGCGACCGTCCTGGCCTCGCGGCGCAGGCGCTCGCGCACGACGGGGTCCGCCGCCACCTCGGGCTCGACCACCTTGAGCGCGACCGGCCGGTTGAGCCGCAGCTGGCGGGCGCGGTAGAGGACGCCGATCCCGCCCGACCCGACCACGGACTCGACCTGGTAGCCCGCGATGACCGCTCCCGGTGGAAGCATTAGAGGTCGCGCTCGGTGATCAGGCCGGCGTAGAACGCCCGCTCGACCAGTCGGATGCGCTTCTGGTTCTGGGGCAGCTGCTCGATGCCGAACTTGGCGAACAGCACCCTGAGGTGCGTCTTCACCGCGTCGACCGACAGGAACAGCTCGTCGGCGACCTGCTGGTTGGTGGCCGGCGTGGCGAACGCCGTGCCGTCCTTGTACGGGCGGCAGAGGGCGACCAGCACGCGGCGCTGGGTGGTGGACAGGTCCACGGCGGTGGGGATCTGGCTCGCGACCGCCGTCCCGGCCTGCTCGTCGACCTGCGGCGAGCGGAAGATCATCGTTGTCGCGCCGAAGCGCAGGCTGTCGCCGTCGGACAACCGGCGCCGCCCGCTCAGGCGCTCGCCGTTCACGAAACTGCCGTTACGCGAAAGGCCGTCGTCCACGACCGTCCAGTCCTGCTCGACCCGCTCGAACTGGGCGTGCAGGCGCGACACCTGGTCGTCCCAGTCGAGCACCAGGTCGGCGGTCTCGCGGCGCCCGACCGAGGCCTGCACCACGTCGCGCTCGAACGAGAACAGCCGCTGGTTGTTCTCGCCGTCGCGGTAGAGCAGGAACGGCACGCCGCTGCGCTCCGCCTCGGTGCGCGCCTTGAGCTCGGCGACGGGATTGCCTGCCATGTCTCGCATTATCGCTCCGGGGCCTGCGGGGGGCGAACCCCCATGTAGGTCACCTGATCGGGAGCGAGCGACACCTCCTCGCGCCGCGCGTCCGCCGCGGGGGCGCGGAACAGCACGACCGTGTCGCCGAACCGCAGCACGTCGCCGTCGCGCAGCGGATGGCGCCCGCTCACGCGCTGCCCGTTCAGGTAGGAGCCGTTGCGCGAGCCCTCGTCGACCAGCGTCCAACCCTCCGCCCCGCGCAGCAGCTGGGCGTGCTCGCGCGAGACCTCCTGGTCCCAGCCGAGCGCGATGTCGTTCTCGACCCGGCGCCCGATCGCGACCTCCGCCTGCTCGTCCTCCAGCGTCACGACCTGCTGCTTCCCGGTTGGGTCCTGGAAGACGACGTACGCGCTGCCGCGCCGCTCGGCCTCGATGCGGTCGTGGAGCAGGGCGTCGGCGCGGGAGAGCTGGCCGGACTCCGCGAGCGCGATGCCGAGCTTGACGGTCAGGTCCCGGCGCAGCGGATCGTCCTCGGCGAGCAGCGAGACCGCGCGCTCGAGCAGGTTGACCGCCGGCCCGATGTCGCCGCGCGCCAGCGCGCGGCCGCCGGACGACCCGAGCCGCGCCGCGGCGCGGGTGGCCAGCCCACGGCCGCGCTCGTCGAGCGGGCCGAGCTCGGCCAGGTAGCGGTGCGCACGCTCGAGGTGGTAGCCGAGGATCTCCTCGTACTCGTTGGCCCGCTCGCCGGCCACGCGCTCGAGCCACGCCGCGAAGCTGGCGTGCAACTCCGAGCGCTGGCCCTTGAGGATCCCCTGGTAGGCCACGTCGCGGAGGAGGATGTGGTCGAAGCTGAAGGTCGGCTCGCCGGCGAAGCGCGAGCCGTCGGGCTCGATCAGCTGCTTGGCGACGAGGGCGCTCAGCCGGTCCTCCAGCTCCGCCCGGTCGTCGCCGCCGACCAGCTCGAGCACCGCGCCGCCGCTGAACGACCTGCCCACGACCGCGGCGGCCTCGAGCACGCCGCGCTCGGCGGGCTCGAGCCGGTCGAGCCGGGCCGCGAGCAGGGCGTGGATCGTGGGCGGCACGTCCGCGTGACGCTCCTCGAGCAGCATCCGGACCAGCTCCTCCACGAACAGCGGATTGCCCTGGGCGGCGGCGAAGACGCGGTCGGGCAGATCGGCGGCCGCGCCGCCGGCGCCGACCAGCTGCTCGATCAGCGTCCGGCTCTCCTCGGCGCCGAGCGGGTGCAGCTCCAGCTTGGTGGCGGCCGGGACAGCGCCGCCGAAGTCGGGCCTGACGTCGAACAGGTCGGTCCGGGCGCCGGCGACGATCAGGATCGGCACGCCCTCGGTCTTGCCGGCCAGGTGCTCGATCAGCTCGAGGAAGGTCGGCTCGGCCCAGTGGATGTCCTCGAAGAGGACCACGAGCGGCTGCTCGCGGGCGGCCGCCTCGAGCAGCTTCCGGACCGCCCAGAACGTCTCGGCCGGGTAGGCGGCGGCCTCCGACTGACCGAGCGCCCCGGCCACCCGCTCGACGATCGTGGCCGTGTCCTCGTCGTCCTCCAGCAGGCGCGCGATGCGGGCCTGCGCCTGCTCGGAGCTCTCGTCGTCGGCGCTGCCGACCAAGCCCTCGACGATCGCTCGCAGCGGCCAGAAGGTGAGGCCCTCGCCGTACGAGAGGCAGCGGCCGGCCACGACCTTGGCCTCACCGCCGACCGACGCCCCGAAGTCCTCGGCCAGGCGCGACTTGCCGATCCCGGCCGAGCCGACCAGCGTGACCAGCTCGCAGCGGCGCCCCGCGA
>Ga0209574_10000042_pt1 | contig 39731 bp, 45 predicted proteins | sample AgamicMgMarz_FD_187168 | JGI IMG/M metagenome (GOLD analysis project Ga0209574, IMG submission 187168) | Agave microbial communities from Guanajuato, Mexico - Mg.Ma.rz (SPAdes) (version 2) | ecosystem: Host-associated > Plants > Phyllosphere > Phylloplane/Leaf | place: Guanajuato, Mexico... | reverse complement strand
GGGTTTTGAATGTACGTTGAATCATTCTCCCACGTATAAAGCGCATCTTCGCTTGTTTTAATTTCATTCCAGCGCTCGTTATCATCGAATACACGCTCATACTCGTTACGGAATAACTCAGGCGTTACGGTACGGCTAACAACTTCTTTAATTTCATCTTGAGAAGGCCAGATGTCGCTAAAGAATACTTCATTGCCGTCTGTATCAATGCCGATTGGATCTTTTTGTAAATCTACATCTACTGTTCCAGCCAGTGCATATGCTACAACAAGCGGCGGAGAAGCAAGGTAGTTACCTTTTACTAATGGATGAATACGTCCTTCAAAGTTACGGTTTCCTGAAAGAACAGACGTTACAAGCAAGTCGCTATCTGCAATCGCTGCTTCAATTTCAGCTTCTAATGGACCAGAGTTACCGATACAAGTCGTACAGCCATAACCTACGATGTTAAAGCCGATTTTATCTAAGTATGGAAGCAGCCCTGAATTTTGCAGGTAAGCCGTTACTACTTTTGAACCTGGTGCTAAAGAAGTTTTCACGTAAGCTGGAACATCCAATCCTTTTTCTACCGCTTTTTTCGCAACTAAACCAGCTGCTACTAATACGTAAGGATTTGATGTGTTCGTACAGCTTGTGATAGCCGCAATGGCAATGGCACCTGTTTTCATTGTTGTTTCTGAACCGTCTGCAAGCTTAAACGTAATTTCTTTATCCACGTCTTTAGCATCAAGTCCGAAGCTTTGATTGCTAACAGGAGCTGATAAAGCCTTCTTGAATTCTGTTTGCATTTGAGAAAGCGGAATTAAATCTTGCGGACGCTTTGGACCTGAAAGATTTGCTTCAATCTCAGCAAGGTTAATCTCAACAACGTCAGTGAAAATTGGATCTTCATTTTCTGGTGTAAAGAACAAACCATTTGCTTTTGTATATTGTTCGACAACCTGAATGTCTTTTTCATCTCTTCCTGTTAAACGCATGTATGCTAATGCTTCTGCGTCAACTGGGAAGAATCCACATGTTGCACCGTATTCAGGAGCCATATTAGCGATTGTTGCACGGTCAGCTAATGGAAGTTCTGCTACGCCAGGACCAAAGAATTCCACGAATTTTCCGACTACTCCTTTTTGACGAAGCACTTGCGTAACTTTTAACGCTAAGTCTGTAGCTGTAGTGCCATTTGGTAATTCACCAACAAGTTTAACACCGATTACTTCAGGAACTGGGAAATAAGAAGGTTGACCAAGCATACCTGCTTCCGCTTCAATACCGCCAACACCCCATCCTAAAACACCGATACCATTAATCATCGTTGTATGAGAGTCAGTACCTACTAGAGAATCAGGGAAAGCTACGAATTCACCATCTTCTTCAACAGCATGAACAACGTTTGCTAAATATTCTAAATTTACTTGGTGCACGATACCAGTAGCTGGTGGAACTGCACGATAGTTATTAAATGATTTTTGAGCCCAGCTTAAGAAATTATAGCGCTCTGTATTACGTTGAAACTCAAGGTCCATATTAATTCGTAATGAGTCAGCTGTACCTGCTTTATCAACTTGTACGGAGTGGTCGACAACGAGGTCTACTGGAATTTCTGGATTGATTTTGTCAGGATCTCCTCCTAAATCAGCCATTGCTTTACGAAGTGACGCTAAGTCTACAACCGCTGGAACTCCAGTGAAATCTTGAAGAATAACACGAGATGGTTTGAAAGGAACATCGATATCTTTAATATCTTTTGTTCCCCATTTTGCAAGGTTTTCGACGTGTTCTTTTGTAATAACACGGCCATCTACCTGACGAAGAACAGATTCTAATAATACTTTAATTGAATACGGCAGCTTAGATACGTTACCTAAACCTGCTTCCTCTAAAGCTTGTAAGCGGTAATAATTATATGTGCTGCCATTAAGATCGAATGACGAACGAGCGTTAAAAACGTCTTTTTTAGTCATTGCTTTTACCCCCTTAAGATTCTATGTATAAAGGATTTACTTACCCCATCCTCTATTCCCTTCACCATCTATCTTAATATAATATTATACATAAGTAAATAAAAAGAATGTTATTAATTAACATAAGTTTCACTTATAACGTTTTTCCATCTTCCTTTTATTTTTCTAATAATTCATATTTCATTGATTTTTACGCATGCTAGAAACGGAGGTGATTCAACATGGCTAAACGCAAGTCAAACCACGTCATTCCTGGAGCTAATGCGGCTAGCGCTCAAGGAAAAGGAGCGGGTTATAATGAAGAGTTTTCAAATGAACCATTAACGGAACAACAGAAACAAAATAATAAAAAACGCAAAAAAAATCAATAAAACAATCTCTTATTGGATATACTAATCACTAGTTAGAAAAGCAAAATCGTTTAACTCCATGAAATCTAACAAGAAGGCGTCATTATATATGACGCTTTTTTTCTGTTCCCATTTCCTGTTTTTGTTAAACCTATTTTTAGAAAGGAGAATTTTTCATCGGATAAATTCCCTGTCACTATCCTACCCTAATAAATGAAAGGGAGGCTTTAACTATGAACAAAAACAGCAGTAAAGACATCAGAAGAAACGCGCCAAAAAGCAATTCTGGACAGCCAGAACCGCTAAGCGGATCTCATAAAGTAAAAAACCGTAAGCATTCTCGCCAAAAACACAATAGCGGACATGATATGTAAAACAGCAGCAAGCTCTCTACAGAGCTTGCTTTTTTATGCGTAGAAAAGACAGCTAGTACTTCAAGCTTATTCTTTGCGCAGGAGTTCACTAAGTACATAAACGCGCATATGATAGTAAAGTGAAACAGTTTAAATAATGGAGGAACGCAGAAATGAAAAACAAGCGTCTGCCAGCAGACCAAATGTTTGTAAAAGGCTTTCAAGAGTTATTAGAAGTCATGCTTTCAAATCCCTTTATGAGTTATTTAGATTATGATTCCGTTCGTATAGATTTATTTGAAACAGAACAATCATTTATTGTCGAAGCTGAATTATTAGGGTATCACCCTAAGGATATTATCGTTCAGATACAAGCTGACCACTTACAGCTGACAGCCAAAAAATACTGCATTAGAGAATTTCATGATGAAAAGCAAGGAACGCTTGCAAGAGAACAAATGGAAGAAAGCATTGAACGTACAATCGACTTTCCATTTCCATTGATGAATAAAAAAATTACCGCTACATTTAGTAACGAAATTCTTGAAATTACGATTTCTAAACATGAGACAAATGAATCTAATCAGCAAATAGTCCCTATTGAGTTCCAATAAGGCTGCAGAGACAACATCTGCAGCTTTATTGGAACTATTTAATTGTTTATTTAGCACATAGTTTTTTAAGAGTATTCTTCTTTTCAAAACAATGGGATATCTAATTTATTTTACGGCACACTACTAAAAAAGAGTAAAAGGAGAACGTTTATGCTTCATACTGCTTGGAAAGGTAAAATCAGCTTTGGATTAATTGACATCCCTATTAAACTGCACGGAGCAATTGAAGAAAAAGATGTAAAGCTGCGCACGCTACACTCCGTTTGCCATACACCTATTCATCAAGAAAAACATTGCCAAACGTGTGGACGAGAAGTAGAATCCGATGAACTGGTTAAAGGATACGAAACCGCGACCGGTCAGTTTGTTGTACTTTCACAACAGGAAATTGACAGTGTCAAAGAGCCCTTTGCAGCAAACAAAGCCGTTGAATTGTTACACTTTGTTTCGTTAGATGACATTGATCCCCTGTTTTTTGATAAGCCCTACTATATTTCTCCTGGGGAAACAAGCCTAAAAGCTTATTATACTTTATTAAATGCACTTGAAATAACGAATAAAGTCGGTATTGCGAATGTATTTTTATATTCCAAACAGCAAATGGCAATTATTCGTTCCGTGGGCGGATCTCTTGTTCTTCACACGATGCATTTTGAAGAAGAGCTTCGTTCAGTAACAGATGTGCCTAACTTATCCAGTACTTCTTCCATTAATGAAAGTGATACACAAGTGACGGTGGAATTAATTGATAAGCTATCTACTTCTTTTAATCCATCTATTTACAAAAACAACTACCGAGATACCTTACAGAACGTCATTCAACAAAAAATAAATCAAGGCGAAGTTACAAAAGGCAGCGGAAGTGAAGAACGAGATATTCGACATTTAATGGAAATGTTAAAAGTGAGCATAGATCCTTCTACTTTACACCCGACCAAATCAACAGCAGAGAAAAAAACTTCATCCTTAAAAAAGAAAGCATAAAAAAGCTAACGAAGAAATTCGTTAGCTTTCATTTGCAACAGAAGTCTTAGGAACAATAGTTCCATATGACGCCGGTATTTTTAAATATTGCGTTACTTGATTATTTTCTACAAAGACAATAAAGTTATCTTTTTTATCTTTTCCAATACCTTTTGCTTTTGCTTCAGACCACGTGAAGCCCAGCTTTTCATTTACCTCACTGCGAGTCGTTTCCGGTCCAAAAACATATACTTTATCCCATCTAAAATCACATAATTCATTAAAATCAAGGATGGAAGCTTCTTCTTTACTTTGATTTGTTTTTTTAATTTCATTAATTACGGTTTGCTGAAGTTGCGCTTGGTTGCGTTCGCTGTATACCCTGTCAATAAAAAAAGTTGCCAATAGCGCTACTAACGTGAATAGTAGAATCTTTTTCACTTCGTTGTCCTCCTGATACGTTCTCTGCACATGATACGACTTCTTTTCGATACGGTTTTATTCTCTACTATTCTAGAAAATTCAACAGGAAAATACAACTAAAATCTCGAAATGTCATCAAAACATAAAAAACTTAACACTATGTCAATGCATAAAAAAAGACTTGTTCACCTTTTACTATTCACCTACTCAGCGCTGAAAAAATGTGGTTCTACCGTACAAATAGTTTCAATAAACTCTTCTACCAACCCTTCTTCTCCAGGCAAAAAAGGCAGCGCACCAACTCCAACACGTTCAATACTTTTATAAAAATGATGCTGCTTATAGCCCTCTGCTTTCCCTGGAAACAGCACAATCGCTGTTTGTACCGGTTTTATTCCATTTTCCTCCACAATAGCGTCTCGGTAACGATGCATGGTATTAATATCTTCTTCTCTAGGAGAGGGCGTATCGTGATTTGGTTTAATACGATACTTAGCGTCAAAAAGATATACACTTTTTTTCTCCCCTTGCTTTACTTCAAGCAGCAAGTCCGGCTTTTGAATAACGGTATGAGTATGATGGTATGCTTTCTGATACCATAGCGTGACTTCTGCTTTCCCGACTTGAAAACGATGATAAGAAGGCTGCATTCTGACGTTCAACCCTTGTTCTGTCGTTGTCATGATGTTTTGTTCTATCCGCTTGCCGTAAGTTTGCAACCTTTTTAACAGACTAACATACGTCCAGTATTCGTAGAGAGTTGCGATATCTTTTAATGAAAGGTGGTAAAATTCTCCGTTAAGAGCCAATCCTCGCGTTAAGAACATAAAGTATCTGCTTGCTTCCCGGTAGCGGGGTGCCGTACGCAGTGTAGAAGGAAGAGTTGAAGCTTGTAGGGTCTTCACCCGTTGCCAAAACACATTATTTAACAGTCTTTTTAATTCGGTATGATTAGTTTCTAGAGCCGACACCGCTTCTTTTTTTACATATCTATCTTCTATCAATTTGTCAATTAGTACGGTTAGCTTATGGTACAGCTGCGTCATCATCCACTTCACACTTTGATTTTCCAGATTATCATAGGTAGACACATGCCTGGTGCCAATCGCTTTTGTGGGTACCACTTTTATATTTCGATTAATTTTAATCCCCCTGCTTGAAGATGCAAGATAGGTAGGGTGTGTTCGGACAAAAGATATAGCACGGCTATCTTGTTTTTTTATTTGATCTCCTCTCATGAGCTCATGTTCAACTTTTACCGATTGAAACGGCTGATTTTCAATCTGACGCACAGAATGAAGAAAGGGTTTCATATAGTGAGAGAGAACATGATAAAATTCCGTCCATGTTGCTCGCTTAGACCAAACAGATTTTGCTTCAATATACGTTTTACGAAGCATATCGTATGCCAAATCATGAATGTATCCGTTCACTTCATCAACCATGTGTACATAATCTGTCTTGTAGCTCATCTTTGAGGGGAAAATTTCAAGAGTAAAGGACAGCTCTTTTTCTCTTTCACTGTAAACATGAAACGTAGAATACCCTACTTCATTTTGAAAGCTTATATTTCCCGTCAAAATGTAGGGAAATCCTACGCTTTGAAAACTTTGTTCAACTGCTTTTGAATCGTGGTTAACAAACAGGCTTGTTTCATTTTTAGAAACAACTGTAATTTGATAGGTTTCATTTTCAAAAAATAAAGGCTCAAGCGGCGGTTGTGAAGTCATCATTCCTTTTGTTTGATTTAATACTTTTACATGTGTAATTCCTTTTCCCGTACAAGAAAAAAACATCACTTCTTCTGCAGATTTTATTTTTTTCTTATTTTTCCCTTTTATAACCACCGTACACGTGTCAGTTTCAATTTCAACGTACGGTATTAATCCAAAATGACGTGTATCCGTATACTTCAAAACGTCTCATCATCTCCATTATTTTGCGTGCGCTTTTAGGAAATCTCATTCCATCTGCATTTACGACAGCTGTCTCAAATTCATCATCTAACAGCGTATTTGTACAGTAATAATAAAGGTTTTTTAATAAATCAAATGTGTACCCATCGCTTCCTGAAATACGAGGCAAAACTTTTTGCAAAATCTGAAAATCAAACGCCTGATCAAATGTAAACATTCCGCTTTTCACCGCGTAAATTAAATAAAAGCATATTTCGTCGCGTACGCGGTAACCTATTTGTAAATCGACTTCTATAAGCATCTCGTTGACGGTTAGCAATTCATTTGTTACTTCGTGAATGAGCTCAGCATGTTCAACATACGCATCTTTTAAATGAACATATTGACTTTGAATTTGCACATTTTGAATGCTGTTCCGGGATGGATCTCTATCATTTAAAAAGTCAAAAGAATCTAGTTGAATCTTATTTAACTCAATGGTATTGGTACGATCTAATAACTTTTGGCTAAACCCATGAGTTGTTTCATCCATATTAATGGTACCGATAATGAGAAGATTGGATGGCAAATAAATATCTCGGAACATCTTATGTCCAGGAAATAACGGAGCGGTTTTAATTTTCTCTTTTGACCAGCTCCTGCTTTCCATCACGCTTAAGATATCGCTAAAGTAATGTTCAACTCGAGCTAAGTTCATTTCATCCAATATGGCAACATATGTGTAAGCTGGATGCTGAATGGCTTGCTGCATAATCGACAGAAACGATCCTCTGCGAAAATCTCCTCTTAAATCAATATATCCTAATAAATCTGAACTATCGTGCCAATCGGGTCGAACTGGAATGAGCACTTGCCTTCCGTTTTCAATCGTGGCACCAATACTATCTGCTAAGAGCTGGGCAAGCTTTGTTTTTCCTGTCCCGCTCATTCCTGATAAAACAATAAAAGGCTTGGTCTTTAAAGCAAAGTAGGCGTTAGCTATATCTTGTCGTTCATATGTAAATCCAGATTTCTTAATATATTCATGAATATGGACAATGGCGTCTTTGTCTCCAACCATCTCTTTGCTCATTCCATATGTTTTTATATACTGTTCATGCATACTCAGCAGTAAATGCAAGTCGTCTTGAAGCTGATCATTGCTAGGTAAGTCTGCTATATTGTAAGGAAGGTAAAGAGCTACTCTATCCTCAAAGCTTTTCGCTTCCATGCTTGTACCAATGACAATATGATTATCTTTAAATACGCGGGCATGTTCAGGAGTAAAAAATCGAATGTCTTTCAGATCAGTTCCTTCTTCTGAATCTCCCTTCATCATGACTAAGTAAATGCGCTGACCGTCTTCACTGAATAAATACGCGACCACCACATCACTCTCTATATTCTTATTGGCAAGGATCACGTAAGGAAATGTTTCACCGTGGCGTCCCGATATGCGCATTTCTTCTCGATTTATATGCTCCAATCGATAAAGAGAAATCGGAAGCCTGCGTGTAAGCATATTTTCGATTTCGTGTTTTACAAGTACGTCTCCACCAACTTGTTTATAATGTTCCGCTACATACAGCAGCCGTTCGCGCAAACTCATCGAATTCTCTCCTTTCTGCCGTTATTGCAGTTTGTAAAAATAAAAAGCATCGTCAGTTGACCACGCAAAAGTTTCATTTGTTTTATTATAGACGCTTTCTTCGCATAGTAAGCTATTTTATAACGTTAGAAAACACTAGATTATTCTTTTCTCTACATATATGTTTATGTTCATTTTAATGAAACATGACACAAAAGAAAAGCGTTAGGGGCTTAATGAATGAAGAGGCAATGATACGAACAGAAAAATAGGCAGCTTCTGTGCCCAGTGATAAAACACCATTATGCTATATGATTTTTAACGTCTGCTGCTTTTGGCTGAGTAAAGAAAAAAATAAAAATAATAAGTGGCAGCGCGATAAGAAAAACACTCGTCTCTGAAGGTCTTACTGTAGGTATATCCGTTAATGACATCTTAATCAGTCCTTTGTAAATTTTTCAACTAAGTCAGGATTTACATGAAAATGTTTTGATACCGTACGATGAAAAAACTGAGAGGATTGATTCAGTTCACTTAATGCAGGTTCTGTTTTAGGAACGCCAAAAATAGGCCCACTTACGTTAATGGTAAACCTTCCAGAAGAAATAAAGGCGCCCGACACATTAATCTGGTTATTAAGCAGCAAAGCCGCAAGAAACACATCAATCATATCAATAATAATATTAATTCCCGCATTTCCGTCTTTTCCTTCTATGCGACTGGTTCCTGTAATAGGTCCGCCTACTGAAATACGAAAAGCGCCGGGTGTCACAAATACTCCTATAATTGTTATTTGGCCAGTTAATAATAATATGGCTGTTACTACATCCAGATCTCGTTGAATGGCAAAGATAAGTTCCCTTTCTTTGTCAAAGCCGCTTTTCCATTCCACATTCTCCACACCCTTAGCACATACTATTCTAAACACGTGTAAGTGTTATTCTAATTCTGCTTTTTCTTTTCTCACTCGCGCTCCGAAAAGTGTAAAACAGATTTTACTGCGTCTTCAATTTCTTTATATCCTGTACATCTGCATATATTGGAAGCTAACCACTCCTTTATAATATCGTCACTGCCTGAAGGATGGCGTTTGGAAAGCAAATGAGCATTCATAATAAAACCCGATGTACAATAACCGCACTGAAAAGCAAAGTGTTCAATAAAAGCTTTTTGCATAGGTGAACTCTTCAGTCCTTCTATAGTCACTATTTCTTTCTCTTCTGCTTCTGCCGCTAACATGAGGCAAGATTTCATTGGCCGCTGATTTATCCCTACTGTACAAGCCCCGCAGTCTCCATTTAAACAGCCTGGTTTCGCTCCGGTAAGGCCCAACTTTTCTCTTAATACGTAAAGCAGCGTATCTGCTGTTCGGATATCAATCATTTTTTCTTCCCCATTAACCTTTAGCTTAATTGTTATTCTATACCGTTCATCTCTTAGCACATTACGTTCCTCCCAGCTCTTTGAAAATATCAAACAATAAATTTTTAATCACAAATTTGCGATATTGATCCGATCCTTCTCCGTCATTTAAAATTGGAGCAGGTATATACTCAAGAGCAGTTTGAATTCGAGCTTCTAATGGAGTGTCTTTACGGTTTAGCACTTCTTCTATTTCAGCCGAGCGAAAAGGAAACGAACATACTCCGCTGAAAGCTACCCGAATGTTTTCTTCTGTTTTTAAAGCTGCTATTGTCACTAGCGGATATCCTGTATCCCACTGCTGTCGCTCTTTTATACTCATATACGGCAGGTCAGCATACTTGGTTTCAACAAACATCTGAACAAGCACCTCTCCTTTTTCCAGCTGCAAACGCCGGTGAAAAAGATCGTGAATTGAATAGAGGTTTATTCCACCAGGACCTGCCACTGCGAGTTGACTATCCGCTAAAAGCAGCGGCAATACGGCCTCTCGATAAAAGATATGCCCACAAATATTCCCTCCTAGCGTTATTTTATTTCGAGCCGTGTGATCAGCCACTTCGCTTGCAGACTTACTTAATAAAGGAAACAAATTTTTCTCTTCCAGTTCAGTTAACGTTACCCCTGCACCAAAAATCATCCAGTGTTCATTAGCTTCCGCTTTTTGAAATTCCGGTATCTTTTTTATATCAATGACAGCATGAGTAACAAATAAATTCAGTCTGCCCAATGTCAGAATTTCGGTGCCTCCAGCATAATAACGCGGCTGCTTGCCTTGATTCTCTAACTCTTGAAACAAGGCAATCGCTTCAGAAACGGTTGCAGGTTTATAATATTCAAAGTCAAATGAAATCATCTGTATGCCCTTCTTTCATTCTCCAAATTAATTCTGGAATAAGAGGAAGTTGATTTAATTCTGTTTCTGCTGCCGCGGTTAAACTGTTTCCTAAAGAAGCCGGCATACCAAGCAGCCCGTGTTCTCCAACTCCTCTAGCGCCGTACGCAGCATCCAATTGAGGCGTATGAACAAAATCTACTACGTACTCCGGATGCTCCCCGTAGCGAAGAGGACGATATTTCCGAAGCTGAGGGTTTAAAATACGGCCATTTGAATCAAACCAAAATGTTTCTCTGCCTGCAAACGATAGTCCCATACTCATCGCACCCATGACTTGCCCTCTTGCCATTTTCTCGTTTAACACGGTTCCTATGTCAATAACAGAGACAGCTTTTATAATACGATATCGATACGTTCTAGGGTTATATTCCACTTCGACTCCTTCAGCTGCTACCGTCCATTCAGGACCGGGACGCCCAGCTCCCGTTTCTTTATCCAAGTAGGTCATCCCTCTTAAAATATAATTGCCCCTCCCTATGATTTGCCCTCCAATTGCATTTCCGTTCGGGTATTTATAGCCATACACAATTTCTTTAAAGTCCAAGGAGGTTTCAGGCTCATCCCGTAAAAACACTTTTTCATTTTTTATTTCGATATCTTCCTCAGAAGCTCGAAATATACAGGAAGCTATCTTTTTTAATTGACTAATCACATCTTCAGCCGCTTCTAAAACCGCTCTTCCTGCCATAAAAGTGCCTCTGCTAGCCACCGTTTTCCAATGTTCAGGAGTCGTTTGAGTATCTACTTCCATTCGCACATGAATACGTTCCACGCGCATCTGCAATTTTTCAGCCAGTATTTGCGCGAGCACTGTTTTTGTCCCCGTGCCTAATTCAATAACGCCAGACATCAAATTTACGCTTCCATCAGGATTGAATGTGAGAATAACACCTGAACCTGCGTTTGTTTCAATAGTGGAGGTTTTCCAGACGCAGCTAATCCCTTTGGCAGTAATAAGGCCGTTTTCATGAACCGTTCTCTGTCCTTCTTCCCATTTCATTAGCTGCTTCAAGCGGCGAATACATTCCGGTAAGTTACCAACGCTGCTAGAGGTTAAACGTACTTGCGTAGGCGTGGTATCGCCCGGCAGAATAGCGTTTTTTTCTCTAAACTCCAAAGGATCTATACCTGCTTTTTTAGCAAGGATGTCCATCGTGCGCTCGAACGCAAATAATAGTTCCGAGTGGCTAAATCCTCGAAAAGGGGAAGCGTAAGGGTGATTTGTATATACGCATAATGAATCACAAAAAATATGTTCAAGACGATAAGGTCCCGTACAGTCAGCTGCTGCTGCTTTACTCAAGTCCGTTCCTTTATCTGCGTAAGCACCGCTGTCAAACAAATAAAGAATGTCAGCAGCCTGCAAGAGTCCCTCTTTAGAACAACCTAGCTTGATTTTAGCATCTAGACCTACGTGAGCAGGCGAAGTGAGCATATCTTCTTCTCTTGTGTTCAATATTTTAACCAGCCTTCCACCCACAGCTTTTGAAGCTAGATAAGCAAGCAGCTCCAGCTGGACAGCTGCTTTTCCTCCGTATCCTCCTCCTACTAGCGGTGTTTCAACGATCACTTTTCCCGCTTCAATTTCAAAGTACTCACTGATTAATTTTTTCACCATAAAAGGAGCTTGAGAAGACGTGATAATTTTAACTAATCCATTTGGAAGGATTTCAGCAGCGGCGCTTCTCGTTTCCATCGCCGCATGATCCGAAGGAGACAGAGAAAATGTTTCTTCAACTATTAACTCACTTTTTTGCCAACCTTCTTCTATATTGCCTTTTCGTATTTTAACTCTGTTTGCTACGTTGGTGCCGGGCTCTGGATACACCGTTTCATCATGCTTGTAGACGTGCATATTTTCATGCACCAAAGGAGACTCAGACTTAATTGCTTCGCTAGGAGAATGGACCACAGGTAACGGCTCATATTGAATATGAACGGAGCTCGCCGCACGCTCAGCGAGTGCAGGAGTTTCTGCTACTACTAGGACTACGGCTTCTCCGTGATACCGCACTTTTTCAAATGCAAGCGGTTGCCGGTCACGAACTCCTTCCCCGGTTAACGGCAAATGCTCACCCGTCACAACCGCGTGAACACCGGGAATAGCAATCGCCGCTTGGACGTCTATTGCTTGAATTCTTGCATGTGCGTAAGGGCTGACTACTATTTTGGCGTGCAGGGAGCCTTTAAACATGTAATCATTTGTGTATCGAGCCGTACCCGTTACTTTTTCTAATGCATCTTTTCGAATAACGCTTTTTCCAATAACATCCATTATTTTCACCTCCATCAATCAAAACAGTCGACGTTTCTCTTTGTATATCTTTTTAATGTGTTCATACGCTTGTTTTGTATCAATATCCATAAAAAGGGAAGCATCGTTACATTCATAAAACATTCCATTTTCATTTTCGTTTTGTCTTATTATTTTTCTTGCCCCTTGATCTCCTTGCAGCTTATCCAATCTTGAGTACATTTGTTTTGAAAATAAAACCGGTGCTCTTGCAATTCCTTGATAAAAAGAGGAAATAAATGGAACGGAAGAGTGATTCTCAAACAAAGAAACAAATGTATCAATCAGTGTGATACTTATAAAAGGCTGATCTGCCAACAGCACAATAATAGCATCAGCGTTTAATTCTTTTGCTTTTTTTAATCCGCATTTTAAAGACGCAGACTGACCTTTTAAAGTGCTACTACAAGAAGTATGACTCCACTTCTGCTGATATGCTTCTGAAAAAAGAATAGGATCAATCCACTCAAGATAATCTCCTTTCTTTGTTACTACTATCGTATGATTTACTTTTGAAGAAACGGCGGTTTGTAAAGCTTTACTACCTAAACATCCATTCCCTAAAGGCAGCAGCAGCTTATTGCTTCCCATCCTTTTACTAGCTCCGGCGGCGAGATAAACAGCAACAATATTTAACCCGGACATTTTTACCCCTTTTTTTCATCATGCATTCGGAGGTTTTGAATTAATTCAGCAAGAATACTAACTGCAATTTCCTGCGGTCCTACCGCTCCTATAGAAAGTCCTACCGGGGAATGAATGCGTGAAGAAATATCAGTATTCAATAATCGAAGTGTTCGCTTTTTAGATCCTAAAACTCCTATATACTTCACAGGGTTTGATTGTAATAGCGAGAGAATTTCTTGATCGCGATAAAAATTATGCGTCATGATCACAACAAAATCATCTCTTTGTATGGACAATTGTTTGTCTACTTCCTCTGGAAATCCAATATGTATTTCCTCTGCTAGCGGAAAATGTTCCTTATTACATAAAGCCGGTCTCCAGTCGCATAAAGTAACAGAAAACCCCGTATTGGCAGCAAGTGATACTAAATATTTTGCATCGGCACCTGCTCCCCAGATAACTAGACGAGGCTTTGGCTTATATAGATGAGCATATGTGAGCAGGGAGCAATTTGAAAGTTGAATACCGCTCTTTCTCCCATTCCAATCATCTGTTGCAAAAGATGATTCGTCGCTATTTACACCAAATGTTTCGCCCGTCTTTTCTACATAAAAAGAGGTTGTTTGAATAAAGTTTTTTTCTAATTTTTTAATATGTAAAACAGGATTTCGGTTATCTAAATGACGTTTTACCCGCAAAAGATTTTGCTTCATCCTCGCAGTTACAGGTTCTAGGAGAATATAGAGAATTCCATTGCAGCCTGCTCCTTGTCCCCATCCTGCATCACCTTCTTCTTTTAAATTGTACGTAACGGTTAATACGTGCTCAGTGTCGAACAACTCTTTTACGCGCTCAGCAATATCTGCTTCTACACAACCAGCGCTTAACATCCCGATGTTCTCCCCATTTTCTTGAAACAGCATGGACGTTCCTTCTTTTAAATATGAGGATCCTTCTACATGAACAATCGTTGCCAACACACTTTTTACTGTTAATGTGTTTACAGCATGTAAAATATCGTGCATTTTTATTATTCCCTCCTTTTCCAGTCAAGGTTTTAAAATCTTTTCACGTTTTACACAGAACTACAATACGCTACAGTAGACCACTTCTACTCTCTGAATGAATCCATGTATTATTCATATTTTCAAAGAAGCTACAATAAGCTTTTAAAGACTTAGAAGAACTGTCGTTTGAAAGGAGAATAATATGCTATTCGACTCAACAAAAATCAACCTAGGAAAATTGAACGTTCGCAGTGCTGATCAAGCAAGCAGTATTTCTATTGGAAATACGTTAAAAGTTACAAGATATGTCACAGCAAAGAAAAATCAGGCCTTCGGACAGCAGCACGCTGATCAATGTTTTACAGCAGGATCTGCTCAAAAAACTGTAGATAATGATTATGTGGATGCATTTGCAACAAAAAATGATAAATAAGGAGGAAACCATATGATTTTTTCGCCTATGGTCATTAACTTACAAGCCTTCAAAGTGAACGTTTTGGATAATTCATCCGTTTTAAGCATAGGACCTAATCAGCAGCTTGATGTGTTCGTATCTTATAAACGTAATCAAGGTCTGGGAGAATCAAACGGAGATTTTTCTCCGAACGTAACTCCGTTCTCATGGATTATAGACTCAGATGTAAATGATTCAAACTCAGTTAAAAATAGCGTAATTTAATTTTTTTCATCTCCTCTACCTCTGCTCATCTATTCGTCTATTAGCATTCAATCGGAAGCCTAATAAATATAACCTGCATCTGAACTGGCTATATTTATTAGGCTTTTTCTATGAAATAGGCACTTTTTGAAAAGATGATGGGCTGTCAATTTGATCTCGATCATCGACACAGCTTCTTGTTCCTATAAAACCGCTATCATCACCAAAATTTTGCCCAAATCCCTGTGTTTTTTTATCTGAATTATTCCAGTCTGCTAGTAAATTCTGTCCGATATTTACTGCAGACGCATTTTCAAAGGAATTTATCTTTAGCATTAAAATATTAATATTTATAGATGCACCTGCCATTTAAACCACCCCCTTTTCAAACTATATTCAAATTCCATCTTTTTATGATGTGTGGTAAGGAGGAAACCATATGGACTTTGATAAACTTATGCAGTGGATGGAATTTGCTAAAAAATATCAAACAAATGACTTTTGGAACGGTGTTTTTGATCAAACTGCTTTTAACGAATTTATGAAAGAAAATATGGATATGAATGCTCCTGATTCATATCAGGCACCTCAGGCTTCCAAAAGTAATTTTCCACCTGTTGACATTTACGTTACCCCACATGAAATCATTATTATCGCTGACTTGCCCGGCTATCTAAAAGAAAATTTGCACGTTTCTGTTTCAGGCAGCCGGCTTCTATTAAAAGGTTCACCGCACCCTCTCATCACAGGACAGCCGGTTGTACAAGAACGACCTTCTGGAGACTTTAACCGAATTATTGAATTGCCAGAGCCTACGGATGCGCATCATCTGCGTGCGAAATTTGAAAATGGACTGCTTATTCTTTCTTATCACAGGCAGTTTTTCCAAGAAGAACGTATTCACATTGAATAAGGCTTAGTAGTTTTATGAATGAAATTCAATAGTTCACATAAGCATTTATAAACGCAAAGAATTTAACGTGAATTTCCAAACTGGACCAATATATATTTATCTAACTGTTATTACATCGGAAATAAGCCCAAGATGAGGAGAAGCGAAATGTCTATGAAAGGATTTTTCAACCCCAAACAGACTAACCAACAGCTTCACACTGAGCTAGCGGACTTCAAACATCAAATCAAGCGCATTAACACGCTTGAAGTTCACATGAACCGTTTTTTAAAACTCGAACCGCAAATTGGTTCTCTTATAATGCTTAAAAAACAGCTGGAGGCTCAGCCCACGCTTTCCAACGATTCTTCATCTTCACAAAGAAGAGCTCACAAAAAGACAGAACAATCATATACAAAAGACATGCAAGAGACTGCTAGGCAGCTTCATTTTTTAAAAGAAAAAGTAGCGCAGTTGGAACAAATTATCTCTATACAAAGCCCTCGTGATAAAAAGAAAGAAGCTGTACCTTATCCGGATTTAACTAGCTTGGTAGAACAATCTGTAGAGAAAAAAATGGCTCCTTATATCGAAAAAATGACCGAACTAGATAACAGAGTTTCAGCATTAGAACGCAGCATGTCGCTTTTAACTGAAGTACAGGTGGACATGCTAAAACGAACGTCTTCTCTTCAAGAAGAAGTAAAAGCGATTCACCAAAGAGCCGTACTCTTAGAAAATGCTCCCCCGCCTATTCATATTGATAAATTTTTTCTTGATAAGTACGAACAAAACAACAATATTGGCCAAGTTGGCATTAAAGAACTCGGCGGTACTTTAAACATCGGAGCTACATACGGAAGCGGAGCTATACCAAAAGATTTCACGGCCCAAATCCAAAAAGACATGGAAGAGTTAAAAAACGCTAAATCAGATATTTCTTCTGGCAAAACGAAGCCTGCACAAGAGGAAAAAGAGAATTCTTCTTCCTCTTTCGAAAAAGAAGACACGTATACGGAAGTTCCTATTTTTGATGAAGATGATCCAAAGGAAGAGTCAGTCTAAAAAAGTCATAAAATTATATTTAGTTATGACTAGAATTTTTGCAAGCTATTCTTTACACTATAGGTAATAACTTCAAAAAAGGAGATATGCTGATGCCAAAGCTTTTATGGAGAATAGGTGCTGTCATGTTGCTAATGTGTGGAGGCTTTATCTTTTTATTTATTGCTGCTTCGCAAATGATGGTTCAGCAATACAAACCTTTTTTTAGACGCGAGAGTGCATAACTCTCGCGTTTTTTTATTGAAGAGCATCCTGTTTATGGTAATATATATATATATCAAAAAGATATAAGTGAGGAAAAAATGAAGGAAAATCAAACAAAATATGCAATTTTAGGACTGCTTACCACTGAATGCAGAACTGGTTATGAAATTAAACAGTTAATGGATCGAAGTCTAAATCATTTTTGGAAAATCAGTTATGGCCAAATTTATCCCACTTTACAAAAGCTTGTGAATGATGAACTAGCAACGGTCAATTCCGTTGCTCAAACTGATAAACCAGATAAAAAAGAGTATGTAATAACAACTAAAGGAAAAGAAGTTCTGCAAGATTGGCTGCGTGAACCTATTAAGCAGCTCCCTTCAGAAAGAAATGAACTTTTGTTAAAACTCTTTTTTAGTAGTCAGCAAGAAAAGCAGCTCACAATTTCCCAGTTAAAAAACGCTCAGCAGAAACTAACTGAACGTTATCACATGTATTGCGGAATCGAAGACAGCATTTCTAACAGCCCTTCTCCCGACCGAACGTATTGGCTTATTACCCTAGACTACGGTAAACGAACAACGTGTGCTTCGATAGAATGGTGCAAAGATACGATTAATAAATTATATGATGAGGAGGCGCATAATTTATGATTCATTCCAATCGAATGATGGCTAAGCCCGGTCAGGATTTGGTCGTGTTTGTTATAGGAATGCGTATTAATAAATGGACAGCCGTACACAAATGGTTCCCTGTATTTAAAGCAATGCCTCCTATGATTCGCGAATTGTATGCAAACAAAAACCTTGGCTTTTTATCTTTGCAAGGAACTTTTAATTTAAGAACCATCACGCTGATTCAATATTGGGAGTCAGTTGATCAATTGACCTCCTATGCCAAAGGTCCTCAGCACTTAAAAGCTTGGAATTCTTTTTATAAACAGGCTTCAAAAACGAACGCGGTTGGCATTTATCATGAAACGTACGTCATTCCTGCAGGAAATTATGAATCAGTATATGTGAATATGCCTTCGTTCGGTTTAGCTAAAGCGCTTGGATCTGAACCCATAACGAAGCATACTCAAACTGCCAAAAAACGTTTGAATGTTAAAAAGCCGCTTTAACTAAAAGCGGCTTTCGTTATATTTGTTATACATATATTTTCAGCATTTGATTGGCACCTTTTTGAAATTCATACGGGACGTCTGCTATTTCTGTTCCTTTTACTAGAGGCGTAATCTCTTCTAATAGCTGCGGCAAATAGATAGAAATCTTGCCGCTCAAATTCGTTAAAGGAAACAAACGTACTTCCTCTTTTGTAACGCGTATCAGTTCTTTTAAAGCCTCTAAATGAAACGCATAATCTAACCGGTCGCTGTACATAAATAAAAAGTTTGCACAAAGAGTTAAATCAAACTCGTTCTTTTGAAACGGCAAATTAGGAAGTGCTCCGTACTGATAGGCTTCGGGGTTCTTTTTCATATGAGCAATACAATCTTTTAATGCTCTTTTTCGATGTTCAGTTAAATCATCAATAGACAAAAAATACTTCCACACATACTGTTCCTGTACGTGCTGCATTTGATTCATCGTATGAATTAAATCCAGGCTTCCTTTCTTTTCAAGCTCTTCTGCCGTAAATTTATAGGCAATATCACAGCTAGTAGCCTCCGTACCTTGCTGCAAGGCATGAGCAGTAAAAGAACAGGCCCCGCTAGCACAATCTAACACTTTTTTTCCTTTTAAATACTTTTCATTCAAATTAAACATAGCTCTATACTCTTCAAACGTTCTACCGATAAAAACAACTCGGTCAATTCCTAACTTTTTCTCTGCTAAACTCAACTCTACTCAGCTCCTATCTTTTACTTAGATTTTTATTTTACAGAAAATTGGATTAAATTCCAACAGTTTATGTAGTAATTATTTTAAACAAAATCTTTTGAAGCCCCAAAAACAGACCCCAACACACTACTCCTATGGATAAACTCATAAACAAATGAAGGGAGTTTTTTAAGCAAATATAGACGACAGCAAGTAGTAAAATAGTGCCTGGCAGTCCATAAAGAACGCCTAGTGTAAACTGACTGACCACTTCCTTTTTTTCTCCTTGCACTGATAACCATATAATACTTAGTAAGCTCACAATTGGAAGGGCAGCCACAATTCCACCGTATGTCGGAAATCTTTTGGCCATTTCTGTTACCCCTGCAATAATAAGAGCCGACATTAAAATTTTGATGATACTATACATGTTTTGCACGCTCACTCAATAACTGAAAAGCCTGTTGAATCAGCTGTTTTTCAGATGCTGTCATTTCGCGTAAAATAGCTGATACTTTTTCTTCATCCAAGCTTGAATTCCGTTTTAATAGGTCTTTTCCTGCTTCTGTTAAATGCAGAATTACTTTTCTTTCATCATGTATATCTCTATTTTTATATATATACCCTTTATCAATATTTCTCTTTACGTGTTCAGATGCCGTATTATGTGAAACGTGTAAATAATCCGCAATTTCTTTTATTCCAACCGAAGATGATTTATCTATATGCTGTAAAAGACGTATTGTTTGGTGTGTAATTTTCTCTTGATGCGTATAGTGCAAATGATAATAAATAGACGTCCAATAACTGTTTAACTCCTCTACTTTCATGATCCTGCTCCTTTATATCGTATTTTTAGTTATTATCGTATTATACGATATATATATATTACAGGAACGACAGCTAGGTTTCAATACTACCTTCTTTTTATCTGACATCTCACATAATAATATGATTTAACAGTTACACTAATCGTACACACTGTGAAAGGCGGTTGTATGACATTGATTCTTCGACTGTTAAAATGGGTTCCAAATCTCTTTACGATTGGAAATTTGCTAAGCGGTGTATTTTCCATAGCTTTTAATATGAATAGCTACGAACGCTTAGCTGCTCTTTTTATTTTTCTAGCCGCTTTTTTCGATTTATTTGACGGCAAAATTGCGAGAAAGCTGAAAGTTAACAGTGAGTTTGGTGTAGAGCTAGATTCTTTGGCTGATATTATAAGCTTTGGCGTAGCGCCTGCAATGCTATTTCATACTCTTTCTCCCCACTCTTGGCTAACCGTACTCGCTTTTATGATTTATCCAAGCATGGGCGCATTAAGATTAGCTAAATTTAGTGCAAATCCAACCATAGGTTATTTTATAGGACTTCCTATTCCTTTTCCAGCTCTAATTATCGCACTGCTTGGCATGTTTTATTACGTAAACCCTTACCTTATGATTATTTTAGCTATTTTGATGGTTAGCCCTATTCGAGTGATGAAAATTTAGATGCAATAAAAGACAGACAAAATGCCTGTCTTTTATAGTGCTGTCCATTCTTCGCACAGCATCTTATGCTTGAATTTCAGCTCATGTTCTCTTTTTTCAAGCTGAGCTTGTAAAGAAAGCCACTCCTTATTATCAGGTGCTGAGCATAATTTTTCTTCAAGGGACAGTAAGGAATCCAGTACGTCTTCAAGCTGAGCAGCCACTTCTCTTTGCTGTTTTATGTTCATTTTTTTCAACAGTAGTTTTTCATTTTTCTTCATTTTTTTCACCTCTTTCTTTTCTTTACCCAATGTTGAGTGTTTTAGTATAGAAAGTACATGGTTAAAAATATTTTTCCTGTAATAAAGATCCTTTAATAGCTTATCTTATTTTTAATGATTATTTAGAACATAGTTTAATAAGATTATTATATCTAATACAATTAGTAATACTTTTACGAACCGTGATATACTTAAAAAAAGAAAGGATGATGAATAGAGAATTATGCTGCAAAAATTTGGTTTTTCTCAGTATGAAAGTCAAGTATATGAAGCGCTGCTTGCGAATGATGGCCCGCTGGATGCTAGTTCGATTGTTACGTATTCCCATGTTCCAAAAGCAAAAATTTATGAAGTGCTTAATCGTTTAATTGATAAAGGTATTGTAGTAAATACATTGTCCGGGAAAAAGAAACTTTACTCAGCGGTAGCCCTTCAAACCGTCATTCAAAAACTTACTGCTGATTTTGAAAATGACATTAATGAATTAAAAACATATAAAATTAAAAAAACGTTTACAGATGATCATGTTTGGAGTTTAAAAGATAAATCCTCTATTTCTGCTCACATTGAACAATTGATTCATGAAGCGGAATCTTCTATTATTTTATCCGCTTGGAATGATGAGTTGGAACATTACCGCTCATTGCTAGAAGAAAAAGAGAAACAAGGCGTAAACGTCGAGGTCTTAACCATAGGAAACTTGCAGACTGCCCTCAAACATTTACATACATTAAATCCAATAGATGATCATAAAAACCTTGAGCCGTCGCAGTTGATTATTGTTGACGATGCTTACCTTTTATTTGCCGGCATTGAACATGAGACATGGAAAGCAATAAAAACCATGTCGCAGCCGCTTGTAAAAGTTTTTGCTGATTTCTTTTATCATGATGTCGCACTTACCCATATTACAAAGAAATATCAAGAGCAGCTTCTTCAAGATTCTGAGATCATGGATCTGCTTACTCGACTGCGTTATTAAAAAGGTTACTAATTCATTAGTAACCTTTTTAATATTACCTATTGAATTCCTCTCCGAAAAAGGTTACTATTCTAGTTGTAACTTTTTAAAGAGGGGGTTTTTTGATGAATAAAAAAGTTTACATACTTGCGATTGCTTCCTTTGTTGTTGGAACGGTCGAATTAATTCTAGGAGGCATCTTAGACTTAATTGCCGATGCATTTCATGTATCATTAGCAAAAGCAGGTTATTTAATCTCTATTTATTCGTTTGTTTATGCCTTGTCTGCGCCGATTTTACTAAATGTGACGGCTAAGATAGAGCGTAAAAAAGTTTATATGTGGACATTATTTATTTTCTTATTGAGCAATGTATTTTCAGCCTACAGTTCGGGCTATTATATGCTACTAATTGGACGTATTCTTGCTGCTGCGAGCGGTTCTTTTATCATTGTATTATCTACCACAATGGCTTCTAGAATGGTAAAACCTGAATACCAAGGCAGAGCAATTGGCATCGTATTTATGGGAATCAGCGGCTCACTTGTTTTAGGTATTCCTCTTGGTATTTTGATTGGAAATGCGCTTGGCTGGCGTCAAGTATTTGTTATGATTGCAATTTTGACTGCCATTATTATGATTACCGTTTGGTTTACAATGGAGCGTCTAGCTCCTGCTCCAATTGTACCGTTAAAAACTCAGGTAAAAGCTTTACGCAATAAAAAAATGCTCGCTATTCACCTAGCAACATTGTTTGTACTTGCGGGTCATTTAACGCTTTATGCGTACTTCACACCATTTTTACAAGAAACGCTAGGATTAAATACAACGATGGTGACCATTATTTATGGTATTTTCGGTCTTGCTGCCGTGGCAGGAGGAGGACTTGGAGGAGCTGTTTCTGATAGATGGAACCCTTCTTCTTCTGTTATCACCATGATTGCTCTCTTTTTTGTTAGCATGATTGCTATGCCTTTTGGCGTTCATTTACCATTTGTTGTGTTCTTGCTTCTTATGATCATTTGGAGTGCGCTCAGCTGGGCGGTCTCACCGGCTCAAAGCAATTTAATTATTCATAGTGCACGCGAAACGTCGGACATTTTAATCAGCACTAATGCAGCGATTTCACACGTAGGAATTGCGATCGGCTCCTATGTTGGAGGAATTGTCGTTAATCAATACTCTGTTATTTATAACGGCTGGATCGGGTCTATTTTTGTTTTGCTTGGTCTTTTCTGCTCTCTTTATGCGGTAACACGAACAGAAAGCACAGCAGATACGCTTCACAGTAAATAAAATTTTATAAAAAAGCGTACACACATGGTGTACGCTTTTTTTGATTATGATTGGTCTCCATGCATTTCAGCTGCAAATTGAGCTTCGGACATAACGATAAAACCATGCTTTCTTAGCAACGCAGTCGTTACCCCTTCACCGGCTATTTTAACATTTGAAAATGCTCCGTTATATATATGTTCACTTCCGCATGAAGGGCTGTTTTCTTTTAGTACAATAACAGTAGCTTTTATTTCTTTTGCGATGCTCAGTGCCTTATAGGCCCCGTCTATGTATATATCTGTCACGTCTTTTCCCGATCGTTCAATAACTCGCGCATTTCCGTTTATTACGTCTATTCCCGTTCCTTTTATAATTTCTGCCGGTTCTCTAGGCGTGTGAAATCCACCTAACAGTTCCGGACACATCATCACCGCTTCTTTATTTTCAACCAGCGCTTCAATTTCCTTAACTAAGGCACTGCTTCCATTATATCTGCACCCTTGACCTGCTAAGCAGGAACTAACCAAAATCACAGAATTCTCCCTCCCATAAAAAAACACTTCTCATTCATCATACAAAAAACATATGATGAATGGAAGTGTTTACCTTTTATATTTTATTCAAGATCACGCTTTGACTCCTGCTCTTTGTCTTGATCTGTTTTCGCTTCAAATTCAGACTTTCTAACTGTAAAACTGAATATAAAAAAAACGACTAGGTTTCCCTAGTCATTTTCCGCGTCTCTATACGTTGTGTTGTGAGCTTTGATGAACTTATTACCGTTTATTAAACCGCCAATTAATAAAATAGCGGCCGTTAAATAAAACCAGACCATTAAAATAATAATACTTCCAAGCTGACCATAGATTTGCGAGTAGCTTCCAAACTGGACATAGTATCCAAATCCGGTAGATACAACTTGCCATCCTAGCGTGGAGAAAACAGCTCCTGGAAATACATCTTTCCACGTTACTCTTGCGCTTGGCATCAGTTTGTAAAAAAGAATAAAAAAGCCTAATAAAAATAATGTCCCAATTCCCCATCTAATTGTCGTCCAGCTTTGAAACCATATGTCAGGAACATGGACTTTTGTTAGTACCAAATGTCGAATGACCTCTTCAGTAATTGGTACAAATAATGAAATAGCTACCACAACCATAAAACCAAAAGTTAAAATTAAATCATTGATTAAACCGCGTAAAAACGTTTGTTTTCTTTGAATATGATACGCATCATTTAACGAGCGAACCAAAGATTGTATAGCCATAGATGCGAGCCAAAAAGTCGCCAATAAACTAAAAGATAAAACTTTTTTCCCGCTATTGTTAACTGTTTCAATTGACCTTTCAATTACGTCATAGGCGCTTTTAGGCGTAAATGGTTCAATAAATATCAGCAAATTGTTTGTATCAATTGGAAAGAAACTCAGCAGAGAAAAAAGAAAGATAATAAACGGTACAAAAGATAACAAAAAATAGTAGGCTGTTTGAGCAGCCTGATCAAAGAAACGCTCCGTAAAAAAACGAGCGGCAACGGTCTTAGATGTTTGAATCATAACAGCGTTCTCCTTTACTTTCGCTTCACCCTGTAGTGAAATTCATATTCAATTTTTATGTTCAACATGTATTGAATAAGTTTCAGCTTATAAAGCTTTCCTTTTCCATTATCCGCGGTTAACAAAGAATTTAACCTGTGAAATTATACAGTCGGTTCATAAAGAAGATATTATTATAATTACATCTGCCATTACTACCATATCAATAGATCTTCTTTTTCTTTCATAAAACCGTAAATTCTCTGGGACTGCTTTCCTTTTTTTCTTATATCTTAAACTTTTTTACGCTATGTTAAAAAAGTAAAACATAAGAGCGCCGATCAGCATCAGCATAATCATTAAAACAAAAATAACCAAAGCGTAAGAAGATTGATACGTTTGGCTGTTAATTTTTTTGCGGGTTGAAAAATAATGATAGGTTGAGAAGAGAAGCAAACCTGCACTTGCAGCTAAAGAAAAGATAATAACAGCAATAATAATAGTATCGGCTGCTTCACTTAATTTTTTTCCGGAATTGAAATGTAGGCCGCCTGCAACAAAGCCAATGCCGAGTGTGGCAATAGACGTTCGAATCCACGCTAAATACGTTCGTTCATTTGCTAAATGCTGCTGAATATAAATGGATTCATTTTCTTTTTTAGTCATTTACATACCACCGTCCTTTTATATGTCTTCTATTATAAATAAATGCTCAAACGAAAATAAATTGAGGACGCTTCACGCCACATTATACCCGAAAAGAACGAATCATTACCATCTTCAAGCGGTCAAAAGAGCTTCTTCATAAATCAAAAAAGCCAACGGGATAACCCCAGCTGGCTTTTTTGATTTATGAAACATTTTCCTTATCTTGATCATGCTGATATTCCTCGTCCCAATAATCAGCGTTTTGAATTCCTAATTTCCTTGGAGAAAAGATAGGGTCTATCCCTAGTTTTCTCTGCTGGCGATAATCTTTTAAAGTTATTAAAGCAGGTTTAGCTAAAATCAAAATTGCAATTAAATTGAGCCAAACCATTATTCCAACTCCGATGTCTGCTAATGCCCATGCAGTTTCAGCCGTTCGGATAGATCCGTATAAAGTAGTGGCTAAAAGAGCTGCCTTAAGGAACATGGATACTATTTTATTTTGTTTGCCTTTCATTACGTAAGCTAAGTTCGTTTCCGCAATATAATACTGTGACATAATCGTAGTAAAGGCGAAAAACACGAGAGAAACAGCTACAAACCCTGATCCGAATCCAGGAAGCACCGTCTCAACTGCTTGCTGCGTATATTGAGGCCCGGCTTCAACTCCTTTTAAATGATCCACAATGAACGAACCATCTGGCGCTTGGGTGCTGTAAGAACCTGTAATTAAAATCATAAAGGCTGTAGCAGAGCATACAAGCAGCGTATCAATATAAACTGAAAAAGCTTGTACCAGACCTTGCTTGGCAGGATGTGAGACTTCCGCTGCTCCCGCGGGGTGAGCTCCGGTACCTTGACCCGCTTCATTTGAATATACACCTCGCTTGACTCCCCACGCTATAGCCATGCCAATAATTCCGCCGAAGGTAGAATCAAGTGCAAACGCACTTTTAAAGATTAAAGCAAGGACTCCTGGTAAAGCTTGAATGTTCAATCCGATCATCACTAACGAAACAAGAACATATCCAATGGCCATAAACGGAACAACATATTGTGCCACGGCAGCAATACGCTTAACGCCTCCAAAAATAATTAATCCTAAAATAACAACAAGTACAATTCCGGACGTTAAAGGCGGAATTGAAAATGCATTATTTAACCCTGCTGTAATTGAATTTGCTTGCACTCCTGGTCCAAGTACACTCATAGCTAGCAGTGCGGCAAAAGCGAAAATCAGTGCATACCACTTCTTCCCCATGCCTTTTTCAATATAATAAGCAGGCCCACCTCGGTATTCTCCTTTATCTTTTACTTTATAAATTTGAGCAAGTGTCGATTCAATAAATGCACTAGCTGAACCTATATAGCTGAACCTATAAAAGCAATAAACCACATCCAAAAAACTGCTCCTGGACCACCGAATGCAATTGCTGTTGCAACTCCCGCAATATTTCCAACTCCTACGCGCCCTGATAAAGCAAGTGTTAACGCTTGGAAAGACGAAACGCCCGATTCAGAACTTTTTCCATTAAACAATAAAGTAACCATATCTTTCAAATATCGAACTTGTACAAATCTAGTGAGAATAGTAAATAAAAGTCCCACTCCTATACATAGATAAAGCATCGACGTACTCCAAATCATTTCACTTATTGTACTAATCATCTGTTCCAATATGAATTCCCCCTTAAAACACTTTGCACATTATGAATAATGAGAACATAGTTTTAATATAGAGTTAAAAACAGAAAATTCACTCTTTTTGTCAGGTTGTTTTACACATTATTTGATAAACAGACAACATTTGCGGATATAACGTATATTTTGGACAGATTATCTGACGCATTTTTCAGTGATGCGTAAGTTCTTTACATAATCCCCACTGTCAAAGCATAAGGTAATAAGTGAACCAAGGGTCACTTTATGTTCTAAGCCGGGCGTACACACAGCACATCTTTCTGTTTTCATTTCACGTTAATAGTTCACTAAGTGAATCATTTTATTTTTAAATATTTCTGATATATGGTATAATTTGAACTGATAAAAAGATGCTGCATGTATGCTAAAAGAGCAGGCCGTATGGTTTCGCTCTTTTGTTGTTTTCACGCCATGCGGCACAACGAAAGAAGGAAATAGAATGGAATTATGGAAACGAAACTTGTACATTTGCTGGTTCGGTTCTTTTTGCACCACAGCCGGGATGAGTTTAGTTATTCCGTTTTTACCGCTTTATATTGAAAAGCTGGGAGTTCACGATACAAGCTCCATCAGCAGATGGGCTGGTATTGCATTTGGATCTACCTTTTTAATGGCGGCTATTGTTTCTCCTTTATGGGGGAGTTTGGCCGATAAATATGGGCGAAAGCTTATGCTCCTTCGCGCAAGCTTGGGTATGGCAGTTGTTATGACTTCTATTGGTTTTGTGCAAAATGTCTATCAGCTTGTCGGACTGCGCTTTTTAATGGGGGCCGTTTCCGGCTTCATCTCTGCAGCCATTACGTTAGTAGCGACTCAAACACCTAAAGAGCACAGCGGTAAAGCATTAGGTACGTTGTCTACAGGGGCTGTATCAGGATCTTTATTAGGACCGCTAGTAGGCGGCTACTTAGGAGATACAATCGGGCTACGCCACGTCTTTTTCGTGACGGGTGCATTTATGTTTTTGTCTTTTTTAATTGTAAATTTAATTCAAGAAGACAAAAAAGAGACGGCGAAAACGACGAAAGAATCTAACATTGGGTTACTGTCTCTTAAAAATTCAAAGGCCGTGATTGGTGTATTTGTTACAACTTTTTTACTGCAGCTTGCGGTTATGGCTATTCAGCCAATCGTTACACTGTATGTAAAACAACTGTCTACTCACACCGATCACCTTGCCCTTATTTCAGGCTTTGTCGTGGCGGCAACAGGAATTTCAAATATTTTAGCTGCATCAAAACTTGGCAAAGTCAGCGATCGCGTGGGTCCTCAAAATGTGCTTCAAATATGCTTGCTTATCGTAGCGGTTATTTGCGGCTTGCAGGCCTTTGTGCATAGTACTTGGCAGCTATTCTTACTTCGTTTTTTACTCGGTTTTGCAATGGGAGGATTATTACCTTCTATTAATTCTTATTTAAAGAAAATTGTGCCCGACTCTATTACAGGTAAAATGTTTGGCTATAATCAAACAGCGCAATACTTTGGGAATTTAGCCGGTCCAGTCATTGGCGGACAAATTGCCGGAGCTAAAGGAATTCCTTACGTATTCTTAACAACCAGTGTTCTTCTACTATTGAATGCTGGGTGGGTGTATTATCAGCGCCATCACGGACAACAGCTAGACGGTAAAGCCGCATAAAAAAACCTTCCGTTTTAACGGAAGGTTTTTTTATTACCACAAGGGTTCTTCTTCGCTGCTTACTTCATAAGAAAGTGGCATCATAATAACCGCTGCTATGAAGAAAATAAGCTCCGCGACAACAATGGATGGAAAGGAAAAGTCAAATAGTGAGAGAATAAGCCAAATAATAAGGGGTGCAAATGAGTAGATTGATAATCGCTTTTGGGATTTTGCAGAGATATACTGTTGTTTGTCACAGTGTGGGCATTCTAAAACGTTTCTAAATGTTAACAGTTGTTTAAAGGTTGTCCTCCAGTTCCATTTATGATTACAATTTTGACAGGTGGCCATGGGCATCACGCTCCTAAAAAGATTTATGTACATATAAAGTATACGTACAAGTAAAGTATACGTACAAGTTGGTATAGAGTTTCATTTTTATGATTAAAAACGTTTTTACTATTATAACATAAAACAAAATAAAAGGCTTTTCACAAGAAAAAGCCTTTTATTTCAACGTTTATTTAGATACAGCTTCATTCGTTTGAGAAGTTGTTTTTACTTTTATAACCATAATAACAAAAGCTAGCAACCCAAGAATCGCTGCTACGAGAAAAGGAGCTTGAGGCGCTACGGCATTGCCGATAACTCCTGATAATAAAGGAGCAAACGCTGCGCCTAACCATCTTAAGAAATTATACCCTCCAGATGTAATTCCTCGTTCATAAGGAGATACTTCCATTACATGACTCGTAAATAATGCATTATTAAGTCCTGATACAAGACCTGCTGCCATGATTAAAACAATGCGCAACCATGTTGCATCAAAGGCAAATAAACAAATTAAAATAAGTGAAAAAATAATTAAGCTAACATGTAACACTTGTTTTGGCTGATATCTTTTTTCTAACTGATGTGCTAAAACCGCTGAGCCATAAGCTAAACATAATCCCCATCCAAAGAAAACAAAGCCAATTTGAAGAGCTCCGATCGATAGAATAAGCGGCGTATAAGCTAACACTGTAAAAAATCCGTAGTAATAAAGCATGCCTGATACAGCGCCTTGAGTAAATGGTTTTAATTTATAAAGTTTAACCATGTCTTTAAAACCCGCTGCTTTACGAGGCTTAGTGCTTGTAGGCTGTTTAACAATCGTTAATACTAAAATAAAGGCGATAAAAATTAAAGCACTTGTACCGAAAAACGGCAATCTCCAAGAAGCATTTCCTAACACGCCTCCTACAAGCGGTCCTCCGGCCATTCCCAAACCAATTGCAGCTTCATATAATCCTACTGCTTTTTTTACTTCACCTGATAATGCAATAAGCAGCGTCATAGCTGTTGCAAAGAAAAACGAATTACCAAGTCCCCATCCTGCTCGGAAGATGGAAAGCTGAGGAATATTGTTAGAAAACCCGCATAGGGCTGCAAAAATCGTCACAATGATAAGTCCTGTTACCATCAAACGCTTGTCTCCTACACGTGATGCTAAGATGCCTGCTGGAATCATCATAATAGCCATCATTAACAAATAGGAAGTAAATAACATTTCTACTTGCCAATGAGAAGCTCCAATTTGCTTAGCAATCTCCGGTAAAATCGGATCTACTACCCCAATTCCCATAAATGCTAAAAAAGTAGCTACTACCGTAATAATTTGACCTAATCGGTTATTTGAATGCTGTCCTTCCACTCTTTCATCTCTCCTTTTGTTTTTGTTTTTTCATGTATTTCCATAGCAGATTCTCGCATTTCTTTTAATTCTGTTTTAAATGCCTGCATTTTAACCACTTTAAATTCAATCATCTTGATTTGATTTTCCAGTAAATTTTCTATTTTAGTTATCTCTTTCGCTGATAATCCTTGCTGCTCACTTCTTTCTTCAATCATTCTTTTGAGCGACATAAACTGCTGCAGCTCCTGTAAAGAAAAACCAAGAACTTCCTTTGCTTCTGCTACTTTTCTTAGTTCTTTTACCTCTTCTTCGGAATAAATCCGTGCATTTCCTTTTGTGCGCTGCGGGGGCAAAATGAGTCGAATCTCTTCATAATACCGAAGAGCACGCTTGGTCAAACCGGTCATTTTCGTCACGTCATCGATTAGATACATGTTTTCCCCTCCACCTCCCTTTAACATTAACGTTAACGTTAACTATCTATCACTATTATAGATTAACGTTAACGTTAATGTCAATAAAATCAAGACATTTTATGTAAATTTAAAAAAATGTGCACAAAAAAACCTATTGATAAATCAATAGGTTACATCAATATGTCATATAGCTGCTGTGCTGTTTCTCCTGTTACTTTGCCGTATACCCCTCTTCTTTTAGAAGTAAGTTCCGCACTCTCAGCGGTGAATCGTACATTGTATACGACTCCTTCATAAGTAAGCTGCACATCTGGATCAAGAGCGACGCTGTAATCAGCTTTTTTCCATTGAATTTGTTTCATAATTGATTCTACAGTTAAAGCATCTTCTGAACTTAACGTTTTATCTCCTGCTTTTATAGGCTTGCCCTCCCTTTTTTTATTAAGTTTTAGTTCAGAATGAGAAGATGAAAATTCAAGTTGGTTTTTATCATGCGCTATGAAATCTTGGGGTAGTTCTACATAGCGGACAACTTCTCCTTCGTGTACAAACACAAGCATTTGATTAGCAGCAGATATTTTTTTCATCACCTCTTCACTGATCGGTGCGTTTACAAGTTTTTCTACGTCGGCTTTCTTGCTTTTGTTTGTTAATAAATATCCTTTTTCCCATTTAAAATCACTTAACTTCGATACATCCACTGAGCTTACACCTTTTTTTTCAAATGATTGCTGAATATTCTCCCCCATTTCTTTGTCGTTGGTGACTTGGGCATTAGAACTGCACCCTAATAAACAACAGAAAATAATGCCTATTGCTATAAGAGCCTTCACTTTTGCCTTCCTCCTCTCTACCATTCTTTTAGACAATTCCAGCTTTGTAACATTTTAACATATAATTCCTATTCTTTTCGCAAAAACAAAGAAAGAATACGCTTACATAATTTCACGCATATAAATTTGGTTTATTTATAAGTTTTTTCTGAATATTTTAAGAAAATTTTAATATTTTATTTAGTTCGTTTTTAAACTTTATCTTTAGACTAAAAAATAAGTTAAAAATAAATAATGCAGGAGGAAAACAATGACTTGTCTATCTGAAGTTTTAAAGTTTAATGAAAAATTTGTAACAAATAATCAATTTGAGGCTTTTCAAACATCCAAATTTCCTAACAAAAAAATAGTAATCTTAACTTGTATGGATACACGTTTGTTAGAATTACTTCCTAAAGCCATGGGGCTAAAGAATGGAGATGCAAAAATAGTTAAAAATGCCGGAGCTGTTATCTCCCATCCCTTTGGCAGCGTCATGAGAAGTATATTAGTTGCCGTCTACGCTTTGCAAGCTGATGAGGTATGTGTCATCGGTCATCATGAATGTGGAATGACAGGCATGAAAGCTGAAGCTATTTTAGCCTCTGCTGAACAAAGAGGGATCAGCACGGAGCAGATTCGTAATCTAAAATATGCTGGTATTGATTTAGAATCATGGCTAACTGGGTTTGAATGTGTAGAAGATAGTGTCGAAAACAGTGTGGATATGATTCGAAATCACCCTTTATTACCAAAAGACGTGCTTGTTTCTGGAATGGTTATTCATCCCTCAACGGGAAAACTTGATGTCGTTGTAAACGGCTATTCCCAAGATCGAGCTGAAACCGTAAGCTCATGAAGGAGGATTTTATCGAATGCTAAAAGATAACCGATTTCAAGGCTATTCAGCAGGGCATTTACAAAAAGACATTATCGCCGGTTTGGTTGTTGGGGTCGTTGCTATTCCTTTAGCAATGGCCTTTGCCATCGCTTCTGGTGTAAGACCTGAATACGGGATTTATACAACCATTATCGCAGGGATTATGGTTTCAATATTAGGCGGATCGAAATTTCAAATTGCAGGTCCAACAGGTGCATTTGTTCCGGTGCTGCTTGGAGTTGTCATGCAGTATGGTTATGAGAACCTCATTATTGCCGGCTTTATGGCTGGAATTATGATTACGCTTCTCGGAATATTTAAGCTAGGGAAATTTATAAAGTTTATTCCGCGCCCTGTGACGATTGGATTTACAGCAGGAATTGCGATTATTATCTTCTCAGGTCAGATTGCTAATTTTTTAGGATTAAAAGGAATTGCAAAACATGAGGAATTTCATTTAAATATGATTGAAATCCTACGAAAAATTGCAACGATTAACATTTACAGCGTCATCATAGCCGCTATTTGTTTAGCTATCGTGATTACCACGCCAAAGTTTTTACCTAAAATTCCCGGTGCCCTTCTAGGTCTTCTTGTCTCCACACTTGTAGCCATTACACTGTTCCCAGGAAAAGTTGCAACGATTGGCTCTACTTACGGTGCCATTCCGAGCAAACTACCATCTTTCAGCTTCCCAGATTTAACATGGGATAACATCGTGATGCTATTTCCGGCTGCCTGCGTAATTGCGATGCTTGGAGGTATTGAATCTTTACTATCGGCTGTTGTTGCTGATAATATGGCCAAAACCAAGCATAATAGCAATAAAGAGCTTGTGGGCCAAGGAATTGCTAATATCGCTACCTCGCTATTTGGCGGAATTCCAGCAACTGGTGCCATTGCCAGAACAGCTACCAATATCAAAAACGGCGCAGCTTCTCCGTTATCAGGAGTCATACACGGGCTAGTTGTTTTATTGGTCCTTGTGATGCTGGCTCCTTATGCATCAAACATTCCGCTGGCAAGTATGGCACCTATTCTAATGTTTGTGGCTTGGAATATGAGTGAGCGTAAAGAATTTGCCCATATTTTAAAAACCAAGTCAGCTGATTCATTTGTACTTGTAGCTACGTTTTTATTAACAGTTTCAATCGATTTAACAACAGGTGTAGGCGTGGGTCTACTTTTAGCTATTGTCATGTTCGTGAAACGAATGAGCGGATCACTGAAGATTTCAAAGGTTTTAGCGGAAACATCTGAAAACGCTCACAAATCTGAGTTGATGGAATATACCATGCAAGGATCTCTTTTCTTTGGATCGGCTGAAGTATTAGAAGATTCCTTTGATAACATCGCTGAAGCGAAACCGAAAGTTTTATTGCTTCGAATGAGCCAAGTATCCTTTATTGATACATCTGGAGAAGCTTTACTATCGAAGGTGGTCGAACGTTTGAAAGATTCGCATAGCCAAGTCGTTATTTCCGGGTTACAGCACCAGCCGAAAGAAATGTTAAAGTCAACCGGTCTATATGATAAAATCGGTGAAAAAAATATATTTTCTTCCGAACCTCCCGTGAGTAAGATTAAGGCTCGTCATAGAATCGTTACTACGTAATAAAAAAAGAGATCCGAACGATTAATCGTTCGGATCTCTTTTTTTAAATATTAAACCGGTACCCTGCTCCCCAAACCGTTTCTAGGTACTGAGGATCTGCTGGGTTTTCTTCTAACTTTTCTCTTAGTTTTCGAATGTGAACTGTTACGGTTGAAATGTCTCCTGAAGAATCAAATCCCCAAATTTTTTCAAATAGATGTTCTTTACTTAATACTTGATTTGGATGAGAAACGATAAACTTCAGCAAATCGAATTCCTTCGCTGTAAAAAACACTTCTTTGTCATTCACAAATACTCTTCTAGCGAGCGTGTCAATCGCTAAGCCATGAATACGAATCATACGCTTTTCCTGCTTATCAGAGAGTCTTTCATATCTCGCTAAATGCGCTTTGACTCTTGCGACCAGCTCCCCAGGGCTGAATGGCTTGGTAATATAGTCATCTGCACCTAGCCCGAGCCCTCTAATTTTATCGATTTCTTCTTTTTTAGCTGAAACTAAAATGATTGGAATATCTTTTGCAGCTCGAATTTGCTTGCACACTTCAAATCCACTCACTTTAGGGAGCATAATATCCAAAATAACCAGATCAAAATGTTCATTTAACGCTTTTTCTAATCCCTTATCACCGCTATATTGAACGTCTATTTCAAAATCATTAATTTCTAAATAATCTCTTTGCAATTCAGCAATACTTACTTCATCTTCAACTAACAATATCTTCTTCATGTGTATCACCATTTTCATTCATTTTTTGCAAAGAAAAGAAAATACTTGTTCCTTCGCCAAGTTTACTTAGTGCCCAGATGTCTCCCCCGTGGCGTTCAACGATTTGTTTTGCAATGGCTAGTCCAAGTCCACTTCCTCCAGTATTGCTGTTGCGGGACTGTTCTGCTCGATAAAACCGGTCAAAAATATGGGCTAATGCTTCCGGTGAAATCCCTGCGCCGTTATCTTTCACTTCAATAATGAGTTCACTTTCGGTAGCAGAAAGAACGATATCGATTCTTCTTCTTTCTTTATCCATAAATTTAATACTGTTGGTTGTTAAATTTATTAAAACTCTTCGCAGCTGCTCAGCATCTGCCTTTGCATACAGTGTCGTTAGAGAATCATTAGAAAATAAAACATCAATATCATGTTCGCTCATTTCAAACTGAAGCTCTTGCACATAACTTTCCATAAATGCAGAAATATTAAGTTTTTTAAACACAAATGGAATTTCGTGCAAATCCAATTTAGAAAATAAAAACAGCTCATCGATTAACGCATTCATGTCTTTTGCTTTCGTTGAAATCGTTAACAAATATTTAGAAAGCTTATCTGGCGTATTGGCTACTCCATCTTGAATTCCTTCTACATATCCTACAATGGAAGTAATTGGAGTTCGTAAATCATGTGAAATACTTGAAAGCAGCTGTTTTCGGTTATCTTCATATTGAATTTGCAGTTCAACAGAAGATTTTAGTTTTTGCCTCATTTCTTCAAAAGCTTGCGTTAATTCGCCTATTTCATCCTTTGAATTAGCAGAGATCTCAAAGTGAAGATCACCTTGTTTTATTTTTTCAGCCGCTTCTTTTAATTCACGAATGGGTTTAATAATGCTTCTTGAAACAAGATAGTTTAAAAATCCAATAATCACAATTACTAAAATTAATAGTAGAAAGATTAAAAAAGGGAAAATTCGATTAATAATGCCTACATAAGGGCTGATTTTTCGCAAAACGTAAATGCTTCCCTTTTCTTGATTCGAGAAAGGAAAATCAAGGTTGATATATGTAAAGTACTGCTTGCCTATGCGCAGCATGTCCTGCTGATACGAATGATTTCCTTTACTTTTTTGATGCTTTGGCAAGTATTTACGAAGGTTTTCTCCTTTAATGGATTCTGAAGCATATACAACCTCTGTGTTTTTTTGAATCACAATATCAATATTTTCAAATTCATATTTTTTAACCGTCTCCGGGCGCAGTAGCTGTTCTGGTTTTTTTTCACTCAATAATTTTAAATCTAAGAATGCATTTTCTTCTTCTGGCGTTAACAATTTATACTCATAGGAGTGACTGTACAGTTTTCTTACAAAATCGGCGTCTCCAGTAATGGAGAAGAAAATGAGAAAGCCCGATAAAAAAAGCAAAATAATAAAGACAAACACAATACTGATATACGTTAAAATAAAACGCAGCTGAATTGACATTACTTACCCTATGCCCCTTTGGCTTTAACAAAACTATTTGATAGACTAGTAAAGGTGAATAACAAATAGATCGTTAGACATTATACATATAGCAAAAATTAAAACAACAAAACAAATGTATATTCTCACTTTACCGTGATAGAGTGGGAATGAACACCACCTTTTTTACCATTTTATGAATTACTGGAAAATTATGATCTATTTTTTATAATATTCTTAGGCTGAAAGGTATACTATATGCCTTAATATTTTAAAAAAGGAGATTTTTTAATGAAAATTATTAAAGCTACTTCCTCTCACATCCCTTCTGTTGCCCGTCTGTACGTTGACAGCTGGCGCATTACATACAAAGGGTTAGTACCTGATGCTTATTTAAAAAGCTTGTCTTATAAACAAAGTGCAGAAAAATGGTCCTTTTTTCTTACCGAGCCTTCTCATTTTATTTTGCTCGCTATCGATGAACGAGGAGAGATTGTCGGCTTTTCAGCAGGTAAGCCTCATTTGTCCCGTGCTGAAATATACGCGCTATACGTTTGCAAGGAAGTACAAAAACAAGGAATTGGTCATCTTCTATTTTCTCATTCAGTAAAAGAATTTGCTGATCAGCAGTATACGTCTATGATTATTTGGGCTATGAAGAAAAATAAGAAAGCCGTTCAGTTTTATAAAAAATCAGGCGGCAAAAAAATCTTGAATCGCACAAGTCAGTTTGGAGAAACTAAAGTTGAAGACGAAGCATACGGTTGGGAACGTCTTCCTTCTATATAAATAAACGAGCACACTAGTGTGCTCGTTTATTTATATAGAAACACTTGCTGCTATCTGAAAATCAGCGCATTTACTTGTGCTAAAGCCGTATTCGGTTCATTTAATCCTTTTAACATGGTCATAAGCGTTTCATTTAAAATAGCTATAAATGCGCCTATCACTAGTGATGAAATGATAGGACCTCGCTTTGTTAGACTCACCCCCATTCTCCCTTTTCATTTTATTTAAATTCATCTTACTATTACCTATACTTATCCACAATTCAGATATTAGACAAGTGCTTTATAAGCATATACATAACCTTTTAGAATGAACACGCTGTTCTAGCTTATGATGACTACATAAAAAGCAGAGCGATTAGCACGCTCTGCTTTTACATTGGAGAAGATAACGTTATTGAGCCGTTGTCTTTTTATCCGTTGAATGAACTTTATTACAAAGCTCATTCCAGTGCCAAAAACAATTCCCTTGACTCACTATAAAACAATCCAGCCATTTCTGAAAATTCATATGTAATACATGTGCATCTTGAAACGATGCGTTCCGCTTTTTTACTATTATATATGCAGAGTGCGCTGATTTTTTAGAGTCAATGATAATCTCTTCTTCTCCAACAGACCCAATTGTCATATAGAGACTCTGACTTTTATAAGCTGTTTCTCTTACATCTTCTAAGCTATAAAGATTCCCTGTTATTTTTTTGTCAGCATCAATGAACAAATTACACCCATTTGTTAGCTGCAAAAACTGCTTGTAGTCTTCAGGAAGTGATACATGCATTTCTTCTTCAAAAACATTCAGTTGGTTCTTGCTTACTCCATCAAAAAAAGTACAAGTGGTTCTGTATACTTCTCCTTCATTTTTACACACTTCTATAACATTATTGTTTTCCCACAGCCGCTTTCGAAGTGAATTTATTATTTTTTCAATCATACTCTTCCTCCAAGCGTTGGATTTAAAACGGTTACATTACATTAATTAAACAATAATGTGCTAATTCCTTCTTTCCTACTAAATTATACGACAAACTTTGGAAATTCATGTTCAAATAACATAGAAAAAAGCAGCGAATATCGCTGCTTTACAGGTTATACGGGTGCTTTTTCTTCCTGTTCAGGATGGTGATCGTAATCAATAAGCGCTTTTGGAAGGCCCGTATATTTAGCCCAATAATAAATCCCAAGAGATACGACCGCTATGATAATTAAGTCTACAGGCGTATCGATCAAACCCTTTCCTCCGCCGAACGAACCAATATAAGAAATAAAGAGCATGATGATATAATAAGCAACTAACCACCAAGTTGATTTAATCTGCTGACGAAGACTTACTTCGTTTTTAGGCACATATTTAGCAAAAATCAAATATATAACAAACATAACCAGTTGAGAAGTTAACAGCCATGAAATAGTCTTCCATCCTGACCAATAGACAATAAAGGAAGCAAAAATAAAGGATAATGGACCAATTATACTCATTCCTCTTAATTTAAAAGGCTTTTCCAAATCTTTTGCGTTCACCATAAAGGCCGCTGATGAAATTGGTGCAATCGCGTAAGAAAGAATAAGCGCAACAGAGCATACGTTTACGAGTGCATTCCATGAAGGAAATGGCAGTGTCCAAAAAATCGAAAGTCCTAATGAAAGCCATAGAGATGATCGAGGAATCCCTGTTTTTTTATCCACATGAGCAAATGTTTTAAATAGCGTACCGTTACGAGACCAAGCATAGATAAGTCTAGATGTTGTATTCATAAAAATATTACCGTTACCACCCGGTGATAAAATAGCGTCTAAAATAACAAGTGTTGCTAGCCAGCCAAGGCCAAGAACAACAGCGATGTCTTTAAATGGCAGTGAGAATTTATCTTGAATGCCGGACCAACCGCCTTTAATCATGTCAGATGGAATAGCTCCGATAAATAATACTTGTAGAGCAGTATAAATGAGAGCTGCTAGAATGATACAAATCACAAGAGCAATTGGAATATTACGCTGAGGATTTTTCACCTCTCCAGCTACCGATACAATTGGATGAAGGCCTAAGTAGGCAAACATAACCCCGCCTGTGGCAATGGCGGCCTGGATACCATCAAACCCCCCGGGAGCAAACTCTCCCATCGTAAAGTTTCCTGACTTAAAATAAAATGCCAGCGTTACGATTACTGTAAGCGGTACAAAATATTTAAAAATAGAAATAATAATATTCGATTTCGCAAATGCTTTTACACTCCAGTAATTGAGTAAAAAGAATAAGCAAAGCAACACAAATTGTAGAATCCATCCAGATATCGTCGGTGAATCAGATCCAGATTTTGTTAAACCCGGAAACCAGTAGGCCACATACTGTCTCACTGCTGTTACTTCGATAGCGATTAAGCTAGTGTAAGCTACAATAGTAATAAATGAAATCATATAGCCTACAAGATGACCGTGTGAATAAACAGGATATCGAATAATTCCTCCTGTACGAGGCAAGGCAGCCCCTAGCTCAGCGTATACAAGGCCTATTAATAAAATAATAACTCCACCAATAACCCAAGAAAAACTTCCTGCAGGCCCGGCTTGTGTAGCGACATTACTAACGGCAAACAGCCAAGCGGAGCCAAAAATAGCCCCTAATCCAATCAACGTTAAATCTAATAGGGATATCGTCTTTTTAAACGGGCCTCTATTTTCCATAAGTTTCCTCCTTTGGATGAATCATCACTTTTGTTGTTTTTTTTGACAACATTCATATATATTCGATAATATGTGTCAAAATTTTTATTACTATACCCATTCAAAATTACTTTGAACCCCTTTTCTTGATTTCTATAGATTAATTAACAGAAAATTTT
>Ga0209574_10000040_pt1 | contig 40525 bp, 48 predicted proteins | sample AgamicMgMarz_FD_187168 | JGI IMG/M metagenome (GOLD analysis project Ga0209574, IMG submission 187168) | Agave microbial communities from Guanajuato, Mexico - Mg.Ma.rz (SPAdes) (version 2) | ecosystem: Host-associated > Plants > Phyllosphere > Phylloplane/Leaf | place: Guanajuato, Mexico... | reverse complement strand
CTACGATAATGAACGAGAATAAAATAGTAGCTAATCCTTTGTAAGTAGGAGTTAACGAAAAGGAGAAAATCACAAGATGGGCGAAAATCACAAGTTTAATTGTTGTTTTGAAAAAGATGAAAAAGGGATTTTTATGACAGTTGCAGAGGGTAGCAAATGCATGGAATTCAATGTACATACACATTCTGTTCCAGGTACAGGCGTTTGCTTGAGAAAAAGTGATGTAGAAGATTTAATTGAGTTATTACAGGGCTCTCTTAAAAATCTGTAATTCTTAAATAAAAGGTTACTATATATTTCTCTTTTAAAGCATAGTATACTAGATTTAAAAGAGGGTGAATTTAGAAAAAATGATAAAAATACACATTTTAAATGCTATCGCTGGATTTATCATTGTTTTGTCAATGGGAAGAGTACTTTTAGTAGGTAGTAATATTCTTCCGTACATAATAATTGCCTTGTTTTTAATTTCATATCTCTTGCAAATTAAAAACTTTGGTAGGGAAGTATGGATAATGATTACGGGGTTATTAGTTGTTTTATCTATAGGATGTTCTTTGCCTATGTTTTTTGCTCCGTAAATAACAAAAAAATAAAAAAAGCCGCTCTGTATGTTTGAAATACATTGAGCGGCTTTTTTTATTTTTCAGTAGTAAATTCTTCTGAAATTTGGTCTGTATTTTGTTCGACTGTAACTGTGTTAGATTTAATATGGTTATAAAATTCATAAACAGTTGCGTTGTAGTATGGAATAAGCCAAATAAGGATTATGCCTAGCGTAAAAGGTACTAGTAAAAACCATCCAATAAAGCTTAAAGTTAATAAAAACATTTTCCACTTATAACCCTTCATTAAATCCTTGCTTAATTTAATTGATTGGTTAACCGATACTGTATTATCATCACCCAAGATATAAGGGTTTAGACCATATTGTAAACCTTTAATAATAGCAATTATGATACTAATAAGTAAGCTTACAATGAAAACAACAACTAATAAAGGATTTGTGCTGTTATTCAAATATACAGGAATAAAACTACATATAGAAATAATTACAAAAGGTAAAGTCCACAAGAAGACATAGATACCTGGTAGGATGTAAGCTGCTAGAGCTTTTCCGAATAAACGAATTGTAGAATAATTTGCAAGAGAATCTCTTGATTCAATATCTTTCCCTTGATATATTTTGGCTATCATTGCAATGTTGGCTAAGATAACAGGGTAGATGAGTAAGTCACCTATATAACCTATATTATCAGCAGCATCTTCATGATTTGTAAAATCTAATACTATAGACAAACCAAGAAAGATTATTTCTAAAACTAATATTAGTGCACTTGCTTTATACAATGCACTTTTGTGCGGTGCTATCATCTTTTTAGCAGCCGACTTAAATTCTGAAATTGTCATTTAGTCACCTCTTCAATTAAAAATTTAAATTAGTATACACTACTATGAATAAGTTATAGTTAACTTTTCATGTTTGTCACTTTAAAATACAAGCTATTTAATTCAAACCCTTTATATAAATTTGAAGAAATAACCAAAATTAATACAGAGGAGTTTTGCTGTTACTATATACGGGTTTACCTAGCAAATGGTTTCTTTTATTATGCCTCAGTATCTTAGTTACTTAATTGTTTGGATTCCTTTAGGGAATTGTACATATAGGATACAATTGTTACGAAATAAGGAAGTAGAATAGCTAACAGCAATCCAAAAGTTAAAAATGATAAATAAAAGCACCAAACAAAACAAAGAAGTAGAAGAAATAAGCCAATTTTATGCCTAAGACCACTCAATAATTGTTTACTCATTTTCAAGCAATCTTGAGTTCCTTTATCAATATTTTCAACCAAAACGAAAGGGAACAAAGCATAGGTTATGAGTTTAACTAAAAATACAATTTGTATTAACCATATAAGACTGCTTCTTATGCTAAAGAATAAGTTATCGTCAATTTTTCCAGTAAAAGCATTATTAAAAGTAATTAAAAGAATGATAAATGGAATAACCCAAAGACACAGATATATAAAATGTGTTAAATAGGCATATAAAGCTTTTCCAACTAAACGAGGGCTTCTAAAAAAGGTAAATAGGTTTTTAATATGTATTGTTTCACCTTGCTTGTTTTGCTTTACCATATTTATAAAGCCTAAAAAGAGAGGTGAAAGGACTATATTAAAGGCAAACCATACAAGGAAGAACATATAGGTAAAAGCAATATTTTCAAAAGGGCTAAAACTAAACCTAATAGTCATATTTCCGGAGAACAAAATAAGGAAGTATTCTAAAAATACAATTATTCCGCTTGCTGTAAATAGGGGAACTGTATTAGTGTTAGTACGTTTTGTGCTTTTTGATTTATTTTTTCGGTTTCCTAAATTCAAGTAATCACAACCTTATCTATTTAAAACAAATGTATTATAAGAGGAATAACAGTTTTTGTAAACATTTAAGTAAGCAGTTTTTCCTGCCCTAAATACCTCACTTATGTTGAAGATTAAAAATAGATTTAAATACTTATAGGGTGTTATAACCAAGCGGTATAAGGGTTTGTTGGATTCAGAATAAATTATTTAAAAAATAACAAAAGAAATTCAGAAAAAGGTATTGCTTTTCGATTCTGGATTTAATATAATAAATTCATCAAGTAAGACAGCAACTTAGAAATACAACTTAACTTAACGTAACATAATATATAGAATTACATCGTCATAAAAAAAGGCTTATCCTTCTTATGGGATTTATTCATCTCTTAATCTTGTACAGAAGATAACTTTATAATAAATAGTACGATGGTGGCTTGGCACTGATAGCATTGTGTGAACAATGTAAAGGTAGACGGGTAATCGGTGATTACCCATGACAGTCTATCGCTGTTTTTAACAGTCCACCCAAGCAAAATCAGCTCTCCTAGTCTTCGTGTGAAGGCGGAGATAGTTTCATGACACCAGAAGAAACGTTTACGGGGCAACGCTGAGTAAACAGTAATGGTTTGGCGACTATTACACTTCAGCCGAATGGTTAAGAAACAAGAGAGAACTGAGAGGTTGCAAAGTCTGAGGTATGACAGCTAAAGGCGGTAACCAGTAATAAATGTAAAATGTCCAAAAGGCAGAGTAACGTTTATTACGGTCTTAGTACCTTGTCGGGGAAAAGGCAGCATGATGGCGTGTGGTATTTTGTAGTCCAAAAGATTACGGAGCCACTGGAGTAGCACGTCGTCAGTCAAAAACAAACATTTGATTATGATATTACATAATAAGAGTGATACACTGACTAACACTTTATATTAGTATTAATATACTTTCTACAAAGCGAAAGTCTGCTCCGGTATATCACGAAAGCGACTTAATCCTTTACGTTTTTTAATGAATAAAGGGCATGAAGGGAGCGCAACTCTCGAATTGTTTGATAGCGAATTGCATGGTTAATCTTAGCGGGTTTACAATAGCGAGGCATCGTTTACAGAATAGGAGCTATCGAGTAGTGATATAGTACATAGGAAGCGCCACCTATTAAAAAAAGGCAGTCGTGAGTGTTACATAATTGCCGATAGGGATTATGTGGATAAGAGGAGAATAAATAATGCCTCTAAAGATACTCAAGATAAGGTGTAATCTCAGCCTTATTCAAAAACTAAATTATCCCTCAAGCCTTGCACTCAAAAGCAAGGAAGTTGGAATACAGGCTGCTAAAACAACCACTTCGATGAAATGGGCTACAAAAGTAGTTCCCTCTAACGATAATTTAGCTCGAAAGGACCTTTGTTCCTTTCCAAAGAGGCTCTTTGGTCGGTGATGGTATGGCACCAAAAGGTTATACATTTTGTATAATTAGTAGGTGATTAGCCTCTTTGAAAGGGAATGAATAATTACTGACCTTCATACATGGACCCTTAGCTCAGCTGGTTAGAGCAGACGGCTCATAACCGTCCGGTCGTAGGTTCGAGTCCTACAGGGTCCACCATACATACTTATATTAATCATGTCCCTGTAGCTCAGTGGATAGAGCATCCGCCTTCTAAGCGGATGGTCGGGAGTTCGAATCTCTCCAGGGATGTAGTTACTTTTACATAACATACTGAAATTAGTAATAAAGATTATTATTTTACATACTTATTATCTTACATGGACCCTTAGCTCAGCTGGTTAGAGCAGACGGCTCATAACCGTCCGGTCGTAGGTTCGAGTCCTACAGGGTCCACCATACATACTTATATTAATCATGTCCCTGTAGCTCAGCAGGATAGAGCAATCGCCTTCTAAGCGATTTGTCGGGAGTTCGAATCTCTCCAGGGGCGTATTTATTCTTAAAAATACATAATTAAATTCAGAATAAAATAATATGCGGGGTGTAAGTGGACCGGTAGCCACTAGAATCCGTATCGCACAACCAAACGATAGAGGTAGCTCCTCTTTAGTTCTTGGTCATAGGTGAACCTCCCTGTGCAAAAGTCAGTTCAATTCTGACCCTCCGCTCCAACTAACAGCTAAAGAACTTATATGCTGGGATAACATGTAAGAGAATTTAGGCTTTAAATTCGTTCCTTTAGCACCTCCTTTCTTCCACAATAGCTCAGCGGTAGAGCAACCGGCTGTTAACCGGTAGGTCGTAGGTTCGAATCCTACTTGTGGAGTTTTAAAATGGACATGCTACTGATGTAGATAGGTGATTCATGATAGCTGAATATGGTTCAATTCCATACGTGTTCAACCAGCACTCACTTTGGTGTAATGTTTTACGAAAATAGCTGATTAAAATTCGGTTATCGAGTAACTTATGCTGAAATGTGCAAAATCCACTCCCTGCCTCTTTAAGCTTGTGCAAAACAGGGGAGAGATAGAAGTGGGGAAAAACTATGGACGGGTCTAAAATATTGAAAGAATCATTGTTCGCACAGACAATATTCACCTCGAAGTCCTGGAAGATGAAGTTAGAGCCAAAGCGCCAAGTGGTTAGTAGTCTTTTTCCGTTTTACATTTTATATATCAAGCTAAGACACAAATAGTGTTAGTTTCTGAACAATCTATAGTTGTAACAATAGATATCTGACCAATACACTTTATGAGCATTTTGAGACGTTCAAAATTTCCGTTCAGAATCATCGTCTGTTGGTGAGAATCCAACTAGTTTGTCCTTAAGGAAGGGTGTACTCCTCTGCTGTGCCAATGCTTAAAACACCATACGGTCGCTACTATCGTAAGTCCTGCCTCAAGGTGCTGTAGGATAAAATACGGATAAGGGGAAACCGTAACCCAGTAGCTTAAGACGTTTTGCATAGCAGCAATTACGTTAGTCTTCCTCTAAAAATCTATGTGGTGCAAATAGGAACTTGCCATCCAAAGACAGCATAGATAAAACCTTGTATATAGGGTGTTCAAAAAGTAGGTCAACGCTGGCAAGTGCGAACCTTCCCTGTGTATAGTGTATGAAGGTAATAAGACCGGTCTTGTCATCGGCACGAAATGGGGTTTCAGCATATACACGCATATAGATTCAAGCTTGTACACTTCTCAAGCATAGATGACTGGAAAGCCATTAGGAATTTTAGTTTAAATAATTAGTTTTAATTATTGTATCTAGTTTTATTCTTTCGTAGGGTGCTACGGAGGGGTAAATACAGGTGGAAGTCCTGTGAATCTATTATTCGTTCCACAATAGCTCAGCGGTAGAGCAACCGGCTGTTAACCGGTAGGTCGTAGGTTCGAATCCTACTTGTGGAGCCATATTAAATCTCTTTTTATATTCTCAAAGCGCGGATGCTCTTGGGACTACTCTCAAGAGCAATTTATAAAACGCATGAATACATAGTAAGTTTAATAGGCAATTCTAATATGTCAGTGTAGTTTATGTAGCAACCATAAAACAGCTACGGAAAAACAACGTGAGGCTAGCGAAGTAACAGGTGCAAATCCTGTCACTGACCCCAATTTGACGGTGCTACAATGGAGTAGTAATGCTTATTTGCGCAAATAGGCTAATGGTGGTTCAATCCCACTCGCGGTCACCGATATCTTATTGAATAGACAAGCGAAAAGAACACAGGCGTACAAAAGTATACTAGTTTTAACTTAGTACATAAACTTCTCCAGTTCTGATTAGCCCGGACGTTTACCGTTGGGGAGACGGGGATACGTCGCAACATTGCTCTATTCATAAGATGGTTTTCTAGCTTGTTCGTCAAGTGGTTAAGACACTATCTGTAGAGGTAGCATGCATGGGTCCAATTCCCATACGGGTTAGTTTTAACATGTCAGGTTAGAACAATATAAGTGGTAAGAAATTATTCATTATATTGTAGGCTATTTCAAAGGTTCAAACCCTTTACTTGACTTATTACTATTCGGAGGTACCAAATTTGGGTATTTTACTTCCAATGTTAATGAATCTGCTTTATATCAGTGTAGGAATGCTATGGATTTTATCCATAGGAATAACGATTATTTATTTTAAATATAATGAGTCAGGTGAATACACTGAGGCAAATGTCATTAACTCATATATTCGTGCTTTACTTGCTACACTATGCTTAATCATCATTTTGTTCTGTATGAGAGCATTAAGTTCAGCAGGAATTATTTAAAGTACTTAAACCGAAGGGAATTCTCATTAATGAGAGCATCCCCATAAAAACATAGGGGATTCGCAAAAATACTTATAAAAAGAACTTTAATTAGACAGTTCTAATATAAGTTTTATGTAGGTGTAATCCCTACTCCTTCCTTTTACATATGCGGGTGTAGTTTAATGGTAGAACTTCAGCCTTCCAAGCTGATAGTGTGGGTTCGATTCCCATCACCTGCTTAGATAGTAGGCTGCCTTAGCATTAGGTTGGGGTGTGAGATAAACGTAACAGCCACTATATACATACATATTTGGGTTTGCCGAGGTAACCATATGAAATATTTTGTTTCTTATTACATTAGTTATGAGAAAAAAGGTCAACTACACCTTAATTATGAGCATGACTATATTAATTTAAATAGTCCCATGACATATAAAGATGTTATGCAATTTGAGGACGCTAAGACACTTCATGTGCCATATCATCAAGCAGATGAATTTTCTCTTAAAGTTCTGTTTTTTACACCAGTAGAAGCTAATTAATTTTAACTGAAAAAGTTCTTGTTCCTTTTATCGGGGTGCTATCCCGAAAGTCTCTTTTTGTTTAATTGGGTCGAATAAATTGAAATATTTATTCATCGGAGGGACGGAACTCCGATAAGGGGAATAAGGTGGTTGGTGGCGGAACAGGTAAACGCAGAACATGTACGTTGAACCTTTAAATAAGAGGTGAGTATAGGAGCTCCGGGAGTGAACCTGCTTATAAATAAACTCGTGAGATAGAAGGCTCGGCTATCCTGTAAGGTCCAAATCCTTACCCAATTACATATTTGTTTCTCTTATCGGGATTTTTAATTCCGCCTCCTGATATATTGATATTAGGCATAACAGACGACGTGAATACATCGAGAGTGTTAAAGCTCTCGATAAGGGAAATAAGTAATACCCTTTTAAAAGAATTTAGACAATTGAATAGAACAAATATTGTTTCTCTTATTGGGTTTCTCAACCCCTTTTCATCTCAATCACCCCTCGAATGTGAGAAAAGTAGATAGCCTTAGAATGTGTACCCTTCACTAAAGTTTCTGTGCTTTATGAATAGTGCATGTCGGTCGGAGTTTGAGAACTCCGATAAGGGAAATGATACAACTTGGTTATTTGTTTTTCATATCGGGTTTCTAAGAAGCCTATTCATCTTTCAACGCATGTAAGAATGAATCCTAAACATATCAATCCGTAAAAGCTTTTCAACCGGGAGTCTTGGGCTTCCGATAAGGAAAATAAATATCCATTTTATAGTGGCTTGGCACTGATGGCATTGCGTGAGCAGTGTAAAGGTAACCTGACAATTTACCGCTGTTTTTAACAGTCAATCCAAGCAGAACCAACCCTCCTAAGTCTTCGAGTGAAGGCGGAGATAGTTTCATGACACCAGAAGAAACGCTTACAGGGCAACGCTGAGTAAGCAGTAATAGTTTGGCGACTATTATACTTCAGCCAAATGGTTAAGAAGCGAGAGGGAATTGGGAGGTTATTCAGTCTGAAGCGTGACAACTAAAGGCGATAACCAGTAGTGAAAGTGAAATGTCGGGAGGCAAAATAGCTTTTAGTACCGTCTGAGTATCTTGTCAGAGAAAGGGCATGATGGCGTGTGGTATTTTGTAGTTCAAAAGATTACGAAGCCGCTGGAGTAGCACGTCGTCAGTCAAACCACGATATAGCTCAATTAGTAGAGCATTTGCCTGATAAGCAAACTGTTGGAGGTGCAATTCCTTCTATCGGAACTTACATACAAGCGAAAGTCTGCTCCGGTATATCGCGAAAACGACTTAATCCTTTACATCTACGGATGAATAAAGGGCATGAAAAGAGCGCAACTCTTGGATTGTTTAATAGCAAATTGCATGGTTAATCTTAGCGGATTTACAATAGCGAGGCATCGTTTACAGAATAGGAGCTATTGAGTAGTGATATAGTACATAGGAAACGCCACCTATTAAAAAAGGCAGTCGTGAGCATTACATAGTTGCCGAAGGGGACTATGTGGATACGAGAAGAATACATAATGTCTCTAAAGATGCTTATATAAAGGTGTAATCTCAGCCTTTATAAAAAGGAACATAGGTTAATGTATTTACTAATCATAAAAGTATGAGATTAGTGAAAAAGCGAATCTCCTTAAAAGCCCTCTGGGAACTATAAGGCTTGTTGTTCCTTCAACTTATTATTCATTCATAGCTCAGTGGTAGAGCAGCCGATTATTAATCGGTGTGGGTGGGTTCAATTCCCTCTGAGTGAGCCAATCACCGTTATGTTTTCAACGACGACACGAGGAAGAGGGTTGTCTCAATCCTTTTTCCTCACTAGAAAATGTATATAACTTATAGCCTGCTTTTTAGCAGGTTTTTTCCCTTTTTACGGATTTATAAGACAAACAACTTTTGCCACCTTAATTCGTAAATAATAGTGCTTTTCCAAAGTCATAGTTCATACTTTTTTAGAAACTTTTAGGAAAAAGTGATAAAATATCGAAGTGTTATATTTGGTATTTTGTATTAATGGGGGATATTGTGATTTGGAAAATATAAGAGAAAGCGTAGCAAGTAGAATTGCATGGGTTAGCTTAATTAGCAATATTGCATTAACATTAGGCAAGTTAATAAGTGGTCATATTGGGAATAGTGACGCTGTATTTGCTGATGGGGTACACTCAGCAGCCGATGTTGTAGCATCTATAATTGTATTATTAGTTATTAAAATTGCGAATAAACCAGCTGACGAAGAACACCCATATGGACATGGAAAAGCGGAAATTATTATTTCTGGTTTAGTTGGTGTTATTTTATTTATGGTCTCGCTTTACTTAATTTATGACATCATCGTAGGTTTTCTACATCCAATTTCATCTCCAAGTCTTCTTGCTCTGTGGATAGCAGTCATATCTTATATTGCAAAGAAGATGTTATACCACTATTCATTAAACTTTTCTAAGAAGCATCATAGCAAGGCAATTGAGGCTATTGCTTATGACCACAAAGCGGACATTGTAGCATCTATAGCAGCAGCAATAGGAGTTCTAGTTAGTATTATAGGCGTACACTTTAATGTTAAGTTTCTAATGTATGGAGATAAAATTGCTACAATATTTGTAGCTTATTTAATCTTTAAAATTGCCAAAGAAATGCTATTTGAAGCATTTGATATTCTCTTGGAGAGAAACGTTAATTCTGAACTATTAGAGGCTTATATTGAAGTAGTAAATGGCTTTGAAGATGTAAAGAGAATTGATAGGATACGAGCAAGAGAGCATGGGCACTATGTTCTTGTAGATATACGCATGTCCATTGACCACGAAAAAACGATTAAATACGGTCATGATTTAGGCAAAGAAATAAAAAAAGCATTAATGGAGAAATACGATAACATTGATGAAGTATTGATTCATTTAAATCCTTATTATGAATCATAACAATATAATAAAAAATTAAAAAGAAAAACCCAGAAATAGTAATTTAGTGGAAGGAACATTACTTTTTCTGGGTTTTTTCTTATTTTTTAAATGGGGTTATGTATTCTTTCGCTTTTTCTTTTCGCAATTTTTCGAAATCATTAAAAATAAGTATATATATTCCACCTATAATTATGGTTCCAAGACCAGAATAGGCTAAAATCAACTCGAACTTTTTTGCGAAAATAGAAATAGCATAACCAATAGCGCCTACTAGACAAATAATAAAACCAATAAACTTAGAACGGTATCCATCTCGTGTTTCAATAAAAGCAGAAACCGAAAATGCTGCAATTAGTAAAAACGAAACAAATGCATCCAAAATTATCATATTTTTGACCAGTCTCCCTTATGTAGTAGTTAATAAGTCAGGTTTAAGTATACACTAAATAGGGTACAAGTAGTGTTAAATTTTTGTGTAGATGATTAAATCTTCTAAATAACCACGAAAAAATAAACGTGCCATTGTGCTAAATTTACATTTAATCACAATGCATGCTTATTTTTTAGGCTGAATTATCTAGCATTAATTTTAGAAGGTTTCATACTTAACAAACTCTGCTACAGGTTTTCTGTATCCACGTTTTCTTATTTTAGACTCATCGCCTTTGCCGATGGTAATCATTAAAACAGGCACTAAATTTTCAGGTGCATTTAATGTAGCCTTCATAGCTGCTTCGTCAAAGCCAATCATAGGGCAAGTTTCCCATCCATAGTGTTGCGCAGCATACATAAAGGACATTGCACTTAGAGAAGCATTACGTACCGCTTCATCTTCTTGGAATCTTGTTCCTTTCCCTTCATATAAGCCTTTAACTTGTTTAATAATATCTTCGTATTCGTATTCATCAATCATTTTAAGCATTTTCATGCCAAAGTATATGCTTTCTACTTTTTCATAGGCTTTTTTATCTCCGAATACAAGGATAACAGCTGATGCAGTATGAACTTTATATTGACCAAAAGCTGCCTCCCTTACTTTCTCTTTTAATTCTTTATCTCTTACTACTACATAGTGAGCATGTTGCAGGTTAAAACAAGACGGTGATAGCTTAGTTAATTCAAAAATCTTTGTTAAGTCCCCATCTGTAATTTCTACGCCTTCAATAAAGTTAATTGCCGAACGTCTTTCTTTTGCTAGTTCTTCGAAATTCATATTCATTTCCACCCTTCATATAAAACATAAAAACAATAGCATGACTTTTTTAAAACGCAATCATGATGTAAAACATGTTTCCTAAGAAGATTATCCTGAGAGGGTTGGAAACCTTTTTAATTATTCTGAAACTGTTTGAAGTGTCTCTTAAACACGCAGTTATGATAGGTAGTTTACTTTTTATAATAAGTTGTATAAATAGTTTTAAAGATGAATCCATTTAGTTAAAACTGGTTTATAATAGTTAAAATATTTTTAAAGGAGAAGTAGCTAATATGAAAACTAAAGTACAAGAAATTAAGGAATGGGCAGACTTATCACCGGATGTTAAAACAATCTTAGAAAGAGTAGACATTAATCGTGAAGACCTTGTTTTAACTATTGGAGAGGTACTAAGTATTCCATATTTTTCAGGAACTATTACTGAAAAAATGGTGAATGAAATTTCAACATACGAACAATCAGAAGAAAATAAAGAAGCTCTTTATAAAACGTCCAGAGAAGAAGGTAAATTAATCATACACTTTCTAAAAGGCGCTTTCGAATAAAACATTTATAAACAAAAAACTCACTGTTTTAGCACATAATACAGTGAGCTTTTTTATGAATTAGTAAGTATATTAATTTCTAGAGAAAACCAGATTTCCGTTTATAAGCGTTTTAAGTGGTTTTGCCATAATGTCGAAAGGGTGTTTGTCCCAAATAACAATATCAGCATGTTTACCAATCTCTAAAGACCCCATTACCTCATCAACCCCTATATTTTTAGCAGGGTTAATTGTAATGGCTTCTAATGCTGCTTGCTCAGAAAGCCCTTCTTTCACAGCAATAGCAGCAGCTAGCGGTAAATAACGAACTTCCATATAAGGATGGTCGGTTGTAATGGAGATATTAATTCCGGCATCTGATAATGCTTTATAGGTTTCAAATGTTTTATGTCTTGTTTCATATTTGCTACGAGCAGACATAGTAGGACCAACTGTTACAAAAGGATTCTTCTTAACTAATTCGTCTACAATTAGGTGACCTTCTGTACAATGCTCAATTCGTAAATCTAAATCAAACTCTTCAGCTAAACGAATAATGCTTAAAATGTCATTTGCTTGATGAGCATGAACACGAATCGGAATTTCTTTTCTTAATACTCTTTTTAACGGAACATTTTCAAATGTCTCTTCTTGAGTCATAGCATCTATAAATGCTTTTCGAATTAAACCCATGATACCCATACGAGTTAGTTTATGCTTACTTTTTGGATTTTCTCCTAATGCTATTTTAAGTGAATTATTTGCTCTAACTATCATGTCACTTATATTAGAACCATGTGTTTTAATAACACTTGTCAAACCACCTATAGGGTTGAAGCTCCCAGGAAGTACTTGTACAGCTGTAATACCGTGAGAGAGAGCCTCTTTAAAAGCAATATCCTGCGGATTAACACTATCTATAGCACGTAAGAAGGGGGCAACGGGTTGCGTTAATTCATTTGTATCTTTTCCTTCCCAACCAACACCTTCATTGTACATACCTAAATGAGTGTGTGCGTCTATAAAGCCAGGAAAAACAAATTGACCTGTAGCATCTATCAGATTAACACTCTCTGCTTCAGCATCAACCGATAAATGGATTCCTAATTCTGAAATAGTGCCATCTTTAATCAGAATATCACCAACAAAAGAAGGGTATGTGATGGGGAAGATGGTTGCATTCTTAATAAGAGTAATCATTTTATTCAGCTCCATGTATTATTCTATGTAAATGAGTTAATATGATGCTTTTATTTTACTATTTTTATCAATAAAAAAAGTAGGATTCTCAATTTATTTTAGAATAATGGAAGGCTAATTCTGAATTTATATCAATTATTATTACCAAAAACAAACATGAAAATTAGCAAAGATAAAAAATGTAGTGTATAAGGGGAAAGTTAGAAAAAGAACACGGAATTCTTCTAGCACGTTTTTCGTTTTAAGAGAAAGAGATGTGATAGATATGTTTGGAAAAGCAGCAAGTGACTTGCTAGGTATAAGTGATATTGGTTCGGTTATTTCAAAGAGGGATTACGATAAAGTAGATATAGATGATTATCTCTTACATGAGGATGGGGAACAAGCGTTCGTAATTATAAAAAGTAAGAGTGATGAATATTGCTTTACAAATAAAGCTTTTATTCACCTTGATGGTAACAGCGCATTAAGTAAGAAACGTACTTTGCACAGATACAGCTACGCAACAAATAGAATTACAAATATTTCCATATAAACAGCAGGGACTATAGACCTAGACCTTGAACTGAAGATTACTATTGGTTCTGTTGATTTTTCAATAGATGTTCATAAAAAGTTTGTAGAGGAAATTAAGGATATCTACAAAGCCCTAATAAAAATTGAGGAAATTATTAAAGAGAATGCACATTCTCTTGCTATTACACAAACAAGCGTGAATGTTGCGGCTGCTGCTTTAGGTCGTGTTGAAAATCCTGATGATAGCATGACGAAAAGCTTTAAAGAAATTAACAAAGCGGCTTTCTCATGGTTAATGAATGCCAGAGATGAATATGTAGTAAAAGACTTCGGTTATGTATTTGAAACGTACATTAACAACTAAGAACATTAAAAGAACCTGAATATCTCCTATGTAAAAGATATTCAGGTTCTTTACTCTGTTTTTTAATTCTTATTCTTGCTGCTATCTGATGCTGTTTTTGTTGAGCCTGTGTAGGGGTTAATTTCATAAGTAAGGTCTCTTCCTGCTTTCTTTTCCTCTTCAGTCACTTTTTTGCCTAAAGTAGCATAGTACCAAATATTTGCCACAACACTGAGAACAAAACATACACCAACAACAATTAGTTCTACCATTATTCATCCTCCAACTTTTAAAACCATGAATCGAACTAAACCAATTTAAAATTATCTAATTAATAACTAATATGTTTTAATTTTTAAGATAATAGCATTAATTTTAAAAAAGAGATAAATAACCTAGAAAATTAAATCATGGGGTATGGAGAAGAAGAGGGAATTTCATGTCTTCATGTTCACAGACAAAGTTCCATACATCTCTTAGCCAACAAGAGCTAGTAAAGGTCTTGTTTACTTCTTTTAAATTAAGCATATAAAACAACCATTCATCACTTTCGTAGTTGTAATGAAAAGTCAGTATTAATTTAGTGTCACTACCAACGTAGACATTGATGACACTCTTATTTACAAATAGTGGTTGAATGGGCATGTCTGTTAAGACTTGGTCTTTTTCTTTTATGCGTATATCCTCAACTTGTGAGCTTATTCTTGGCTTAATGAAATTTAATATCTCTCTACAAAACCTTTGCTTATGAGATAAAAATGCTTGTCTATTCATTTCTTTATAACCTTTGGGTGAAAGGAAGATATAATATTCATTTTGGTATCCGTTAAAAAACAAGAGAGTAAATGTACCGGTCAGTCCTGAATTAGTTGTGAATCTTCCTCTTTGGGTCCACGCACCATATTTATACTTTAATTTATAGCGGTATAAATAGGCTTTGCTGATGTAATGTGTTTTTTGCATTATATCCACTCCAGTGAAATAAGGTACTAAACATTATTATCACCAGGAGATACTTTTAAGCATACCTTTTTAAAGAGGTTTAGTATTAATATAAATTGATGTAGAAAAAGGAAAGACGTACTAAGATAGTACGCCTTAAAAGTTAATCATTAATGTCATATTACATGAGAATTAGAGGGAATTTGGCATCTGGTTCTTCTTTAATTTGTTCCCATAATTCTTGCATCCAAGTGGACGAATTAAATCCCAACCAATCTCTATGAATAGTTTGTATACGAAATTTCCAATCCCATTCATCATCATATTGTTTTTCTAGAAAGATAGCACAGTCTTTTTCTTCATCACCAATTTTAAACTTCGTGCCAATTTGTTTTTCATCAGGAAGTGGAAATACACCTGTAATAGTTATCTTCGGATTTTCTATTTTAGTTTCAGTTTCTTTAACAATGGCTAATTCTTCATCAACTTTTGGTTTTATTATCTCTAGTATTTGCTTAATAAAGATATGTTGATTCTTATAAAAAGTATCACTTTTAATATATTTAAAAGAATCTGGCATTCCAAGATGTTCAATAAAAGCTTCCTGTTGATAGTTATTAAAGTAATAGAGCGTGAATTTGCCACTTGCACCAGAACTTAATTTATACCTTCCGTTTCTTTTCCAGGTTCCATTCTCAAATTTCAATTTTTTCGTAGTTAAATAAGCATTCGTTATATAGTGTTTAGCCATTAGTTTTCTCCTTTTTTTAACATTATAGCATCGATTTTTACTTAACAAACTATTTTGCAGAACATATTTTAAGCAGTAAATCACCAACCTAAGACACTTTTTTGGATGAAAGTACATTCTGTTAGTGAATTATTTGGAAAAGTTATGTTTTTATACTATAATTTAGGTGTTAGATAAAAAGGAGTGTTTATTTTGCTAGATGTAATATGGACGTTGGCAATGACTGTGCCAACAAAGAAAAACAAAGAGATTAATAGTAAGTTTAAAAGGTTACGAAAAGAACAGTGGTACAAACACAAGTACGATGTTTTGGGACATTTTAATCCTACTATAAGAGAATTTATTTATACATATGATATCGAAGACATGTTAAAAGATGAGAAAAAAATAAATAAATTTAAAGAAGAGTTAGATGTATTACTGAGGAAAGAACGGATTTAACTATTAATATTGTTAAAGGGAAAACTTAGATAACAAGGAGACTTATTATGCAAATTAATATAGGGAATTCCATGGTGTATTTAGTTGCTTGGATAATATGCGCCATTTTGGTTTTACGTACATACTTTAAGATGAGTAAAGAAGAGCGTAAAGAAGCTATGAGTGATTTTAAATCAGCAAGATTTATATTTTCTGGAGGGTTTGTCATTCTAGGATGGTTTTTAGCAACCCTATCTCAACTGCTTACACTAGGTGTGCTAGAAATAGTGGGAATTGTTATTCTTACAATAGGCGGAGTAGTAGCTTCTTTGCAAAATTGGAATGTTTCTAAGGCAAAGACTTTCGGAGGATTAATTTTAATTACTCTTGCAGTTACCATTATCGTCAGTTAACGAAATGAACGTTAGTTAAGCTATTTTGCTTGGTTAACGTTCATTTTTTGTATTTCTTACAGTTACAATTAACACCTTACGCATATATTTTAACTAAGCAAAAGAAAGTTAGTTATAATTAAAGAAAATAGAAGGAGAAGAAAATGAATGTTAAAAACACTTTAGTTAATTATTATCATTTAGACGAATGGGAAAAAGCGAAAAAGATAATTCAATACTTTCCGGAGGTATTAAAGGAAAAGCTTTTAAATCAAAAACCTATATTATTTATGGCTGTTTCAGACAGACGACATGATTGGGTGAAAAATCTACTCGACTTAGGAATAGATGTCCATGTACCTTTCAAAACAAGGTATATATTAGCGGAAGCATTAGCAAAACAAGACATCACATCTATTAGGTTACTGGTTGCTGCCGGCGCTGATGTGAATAAGACAGATACTTACGGTCAAGAGTCACTTCCAGTTGCTATAGTGCAGGATAACTTGGAAATCACTCAATATTTAATAGATAATGGCGCTGTATATCATTCTTTTGAAGATGCTGAAGATATTCAGAGTTTAGAGATGGTAGAACTGCTTAAAAAGAACAAGCATATCTTTACCAAAAAAGGTTTAGAGTACTGGGAAGAAGAAAAACTAGCATTACTTCTAAAAGAACCCAGAAGAAATTAAGATGCACGAATATAACAAAAAAATAATTAACAAATCAATTGAATAGGAAGTACAAGAGTATGCATGCAAAACAAGAGATATATTGGCATTTTAGAAACGATGACTACAGCAAGTTTGAGACGTTACTAAAGACAAATCCAAAACTGTTAAATGACACGTTTCAAGATGATGAAACATTACTTCATGATGCAGTATTTAGGAGAGACTATAATTGGATAGAAAAATTACTGTCTCTTGGTGCAAGAACTGATATCCCTGATAAAATGGGAGATTATTCTTTAGCTACTGCATTAAGACATACAGATAAAAATTCAGTTAAGCAGTTAGTGGACGCTGGAGCAAATGTAAATGAAGTAAACGAAAGAAAAGAAGAAGGTCTAGAGTTTTCCGTTAGCCACAATAGTTTAGTAATCACTAAGCTTTTAATTAATAATGGAGCGCAGGTAGAGAGATATACATCAGTTATGAATACTCCCGCCACTTACCTAACGGTTGAAGTGGGGGTTTCTAACGTATCGTCTTTTGAGGGACGCTTAACGCTAGTGGAGTTGACACATTGGCGGTCTCTTCACGCCCAACCCCTCTATACTGTTTGTCATGCATCCAGTACTTCTTTTACTTTTTAGTCGCATACTGCCATACAACTGATTCTGTTAAAAAGAGCTCTCTCTTTAGTAGTTTTGTCCATGCTTTTCGTAAGATGTTAGCTGCGCCATTCACATCGGCATTTACCAAAACACCTGACTTTGTGCGATATAAACCACGTTTTATTCTCCGTCCGGAGAAAACAGGTTTTTTGTCCGTTTTTTCACCATATACAGGAATTTCATCATCGTCTATAAAACTAGCTTTCGATGTATACGATTCTTCACTTACGAGTGTTTCAATGCCATATTCAGACGCTTTATATGTAATCATCTCAATCAACATATTATGTGGAATGTTTACAAACGATTGGTTGTTACGTTTCCCAATGTTAATTTCTTGTTTCCAATCTTTATTATGTCCAATAACGATTGTACTAATGTTTTCTTCGACGGCAATATTAACAATTTGACGACTTACTTTATGAAAAATGTCCTTTAGTTTTTGATGACGAGTTTTGTGAAGTCGTTCTAAACGTTTGGACGTAAACGAACCTTGGTTTGATTGCTTTCCTTGGCGAAGAATACCTATAAAATGTGCTTTTTTCTTATTGTAATATTGATTAATGGATTTCACATGCTTGCCCTTGAATAGGACAGGTCTACGACCTGTATTCGTTACGATGGTTGCAAGATTGTCTATTCCAATATCAATAGCCATTACATTTTCGTCTTTCAAAACATAGTTATCTAGTTTCTTGACCTCAGGCTCCATGACTAACTCTACTGTAAACATGTTATATTTAGGAATGACACGTACTTGTTTTAGTTTGCCTTTTAAACCTAGCTTTCCAATGTTTAATTGGAGCTTTGTTTTAGGAAACTTTAAATGTTTATCATTCTTTACTACACAGTCTTGATTTGTAAATAATATTTCCTTTTGCGAATAACGACTGTATTTTGGAATACGTGGTGCTGCCTTATACTTATGTGGATTTTCCCTATAATCTTTTAAACTTGCAAAAAAGGACTTCCAGTTTTGAAAAACAGTCTTCATCACCGATTGACTACATTGAGTAGGTAATGCACGGTAATCGTTTTGAATAGTCAATTTAAATAAAGCATCCAGAAAATCATAATTTACATACGGACTTTCTTTAGTAGGAGCTGCAAACAGGTTACATTTTACCTCTTTAGGTTTTTCAACAGGTTTGGTTTTTTCTTTAGCCAAACGCTTTTGATACGCAATAAGCTGAACATCGTTCATCTTATGTAGGTTGTTATCTATTAACGTAAGAACTTCCTGTTGAAGTGGGTGTAACGCATGTTCAGATTTTAATCCTGTATATGTCTGGCGAATAAAGAAGTTTGTCGTATTGTACATGTTTTTAGCTTTCTCTGTCATTTCAGTGAAGTACGTGTACATACGGTGCCCTTTTTTTATAGCAATTTGATGAGTACGATAGGTATTCTTTATTTTTTCCTTTGTCATTTTGTTCACCTCCTTCGAATGTATGTTCTGTAGTTAATTTTACTAAATTTAAAAGTATTTGTCACGTCATATACATAAAAAAGACCCAATTCACCCCGCCACTTAGAATAGTCATTCTTGAAGTGGAGGTACTCTTGGGGAAATTGATAGATAGTATCTCGACTAGTGAGATGGTAAAACTCCTCACAGACAACAAACACATATTTAACGAAGAAGGTCTTGAGTATTGGGAAGAGCAAAAGCTTGCATTGCTGCTAAGGAACTTTACAGAAGGTAAGAGTAATAACGAATAGGAATCTAGGGAAGCTGTATTAATAAAGAATTTAAAAAGCTTAATAATTTCACAATTAAATAAAACAATAATGAAAGATAACTTTAATTAATTTAAAATACTAACTAAAGGCTCTTCAAAGTTTCTTGATTGTGAACTTAAAGAAGAAAAGACAGTTTTATATATGTGCATAGAACAAAAAAAAGTTTCTCTGAGTTCAACACTTATTAGAACAAGGAGCGGACTGCAAAGCAATCTCTAACGATAAGTAACTTCCTATGTTCGCCGCTATTATGAGCAATCATTTAAAAATAGTTGAATTGTTAGTTAGTCATGGCGCAGACCCTTTTTTATGTAATAATGCTGCTAGAGGAAGCGGGAGTATAGAACTTGTGGTTATAATAGATAACATAGAGATAGCAAGTTTCTTAATTAAGAAAAAAATAACGGTCGAAAATTATACTGAAACGATTAATTTAATATAGAATAGAGAAATGGTAGAGCTATTCGGAAATAATCAATATTTTTTTCCAAATAGGGAAAAGAGTACTGGGAAGAACAAAAATTAGCTTATCTTTTAAAACCAACTCAAAAAAATGTAAGTTATTCATCTAAAAAAGTGGCAGAATTAATAAATAAACTTTTACATAATGTAGAAGATAATAAAGGTGAGAATAAGAATGGTTAATTACTATACAAATCCATTGTGGATAGCCTATAACAACCAAAATAAAGAAGAATTCTTAAAATGTTTTTCTAATAATAATATTAATTCAAGTGAATTAGGAACTCTATTAAGGATAGCAGCATCTGAAAGAAGGGGAACTTGGGTTAAACTTTTATTGAAACTTGGAGCGGACCCCCAGTATACACCAGAGCATTCACATCTTTATCCAATGTATAAAGCATTGCAACATGCTTGCGGAGGAGAGTGGGAGGTACTGAATGCTTTTCAAGAGAGTGGAGTGAGTTTGCAGGAAATTAGCAAGTATACACATATTAGTAACTGTAGCTTAGTATTTGCCTTTAAAGAAAGAAACATAGATGTTGCTAATTATCTCATTAATAACAACGTAAAAGTAAGTGATTATAAATCTCTTATGGAAGCTGTATGGAGTGAAGAATCTTTTAGTTTATTAAAAAACAATCCGCAGGCATTTACTGAAGATGATTTAGAAAAATTCGAAGAGAACAAATTTAATTTGTTACTTAGTTTAAGCTAGTTCCCTCTTTACTAGAGGGAATTGGACAATTTAATTTTAAAGCATCTATAGCTGCTTTTTAAGTGAAAGAGGACTACAGAAAAAATTCCGCAGTCCCCATAATTATTATTTATTTTTCTCTTTTAATTTTTTTAAGTCAAATCCATGCTTCAATGCTTGTCTTTCCCAAGACATTCTCAAATCAGTTTCATAAAAATATTTTCCAGCCATTTCAATTAGAAATGCTAAATCAGACTCTTTAATTAAACATTTAGCGTCCATATTAAAATCATCTGTTACATTTCTATCCTTAAATGCTTCTTTGATTTCTTGAAATTGTTTTTGTTGTTTTTCCATCTTTCGTTCATCCTTTTCTTTAAATATAGTACCAACCTCAACTATTTTTATTGAAACTTAATTCCCGCTGTAATGGTTTACCTCATATTATGCACTCCTAATGATTTTTAATATTCTACAGGAATATTTGCATTAATCTATGAAAAAACAAAACTTTTCCTTGACTTTTAGAACAAAAAGACGATAATCATAAAAATAATGAAAGGGTTTTCTGAAAACGCTTGAAATCTATTAGTAGATAATCGAGCAAATTAATTTATATAAAAGGTAGGTGGGTTAAGTATGACCACATTAGAAGTAGTTATAGGAGTAGACATTGGTACAACAAGTACAAAGTCAGTTGTGTTTGATACAAAAGGAAAAGTGATAGCTACACATGCTGTAGAGTATCCTTTGTATAATCCAAAACCCTCATGGGCTGAGCAAAATCCAGAGGCTATTTTTAAGGCATTCATTGAAAGCGTTTCCTCTTCAATTAGAAAAGCAGGTGTTAGTGCTAATCAAATTATAGGTATCGGTATGAGTACAGCAATGCACTCACTAATAGGAGTTAATGAAGAAGGGAAGCCGCTAACTGAAGTAATTGTTTGGGCGGATAACCGAAGCGTTCTTCAATCGAAGAAGTTAATGGATGAATTAAATGGTTTAGAGATTTATAAAAGAACAGGAACACCTATACATCCTATGTCCCCATTATCTAAGTTGCTTTGGTTTAAAGAAGAGGAACCAGCTCTTTATCATAGAGTGCATAAGTTTATATCTATTAAAGAATACATTATACACAAACTGTATGGAGAGTATGTAGTAGATTACTCTATAGCTTCCGCAACAGGTTTGTTTAATTTAAAAGAATTGGATTGGGATAAAGACGTTCTGAATTTACTAGAACTCGATAAAGCCAAATTATCAATACCTGTAGCAACTACTCATATTTTAAACAATATGAAATTTGAGTTTGCGGCTTCCTTAGGTATTAAGGTCACGACATCTTTTGTTATCGGAGCTAGTGATGGAGTTTTAGCAAATGTAGGTGTAGGAGCTGTAAGCCCTAAAGAAACTGCGGTGACTATTGGAACAAGCGGAGCTATTCGGACAGTAGCGCACGAACCGCTAACGGATGAACAAGGAAGAACATTTTGCTACGCATTAACAGAGAATCACTGGGTAGTGGGAGGACCAACTAATAATGGCGGTATTATGCTTAGATGGTTGCGTGATGAGTTTGGTCACATCGAAAAAGAAGAAGCTAAACGATTGCAAGTAGACCCTTACGACTTAATGATTCAAGAAGCAGAAAAGATTACAGCCGGAGCAAACGGTTTATTGTTCCTACCATTCCTCTCAGGTGAAAGAGCTCCATATTGGAATGCAAACGCAAGAGGAACATTTTTTGGGATTAGCCTACATCACAAACGAGAACATTTCATCAGAGCGGTGCTAGAAGGGGTTATTTTAAGTGTATTCTCTGTAGGAGTAGCATTACGTTCCCTTACAGGTACTAGCTCTGTTATAAGGGCATCTGGTGGCTTTGCTCGCTCTGAAGTTTGGAGACAAATCCTTTCTGATGTAACAGGTAAAGAAGTACTTGTTCCAGAAAGTCATGAAGCTTCTTCTTTAGGAGCAGCTGCACTTGTTTTACTAGCTACTAACCGAATAACAAGTTTAGAAGATGTACAAGAATGGATTCATATTAAAGAAACACACGAACCGAATTTAACTAATAATGCTGTTTACATGGAAATGTACTACATGTATGACCGCTTGTACCACAAATTAAAAGATGAGTTCGACATTATTTCGCAATTTCAGAAACATGGTTATTTTTAAAAGTATAGGAGGCGTTTAAAGTGTTATTATTTATCGTTTTAGCTTCCATTGTGGTTTTATTACTGCTTATTACATGGGCAAAGATGAACCCTTTTGTAGCTTTATTAATTACAGCAATTGGTGTAGGTTTAGCAACAGGAATGCCGATTATCTCTCCAGAAGAGGGCGTTCCAGGAATTATAGATTCAATTAAAGCAGGTATGGGTAATACATTGGGATTCCTAGCAATTGTTCTAGCTTTAGGTACAATGCTTGGTAAAATGATGGCTGAATCCGGTGGAGCTGAGCGCATTGCTCGTACATTAATTGACCGCTTCGGTAAAAAACGTGTTCACTGGGCAATGATGGTTGTTGCGTTTATCGTAGGTATCCCAGTATTCTTCCAAGTAGGATTTGTATTATTGGTACCTTTAGTATTCACAATCGCAATGGAAACAGGTATTTCGTTAGTAGCGCTGGGTATTCCTTTAATTGCTGGTTTATCAGTGGTTCATGGACTAGTTCCTCCACATCCAGCAGCGATGGCAGCAGTAGGTATTTACAAAGCGGATGTTGGTAAAACCATTCTTTATTCTTTAATTGTAGGTATTCCTACAGCAATTATTGCAGGACCTGTGTATGGTAAATGGATTGGTAAAAGAATTCATAAAACAGTTCCAAAGGAAATTGGAGAACAACTAACAGCAAGTAGTGAAGAGAAAAAAGACCTTCCGGGATTTGCAAATACAATGTTTACTATTTTAATTCCAGTTATTCTAATGCTTGTAGCTTCAATAGCAGACTTAGGTGTAGAAAAAGGTACAAACCTTTATCAAACATTAAAATTCATTGGAGACCCAATTGTAGCTTTATTAATCGCTACAGTTTATTCATTCTTTAGCTTAGGGTTTGCAAGAGGATTTAACCGAGATAAAGTATTGAAATTTACAAATGATGCATTAGCGCCAACAGCTAGTATTCTATTGGTTATTGGAGCAGGTGGTGCATTTAACAAAGTATTATTAGATTCAGGTATTGGTACATACATTGCTGATTTAGCGAAACACTCTCATATCTCACCAATTCTATTAGCATGGACAATTGCAGCATTAATTCGTATAGCTACCGGTTCTGCTACTGTATCAATGATGACAGCAGCGGGTATTGTAGCACCAATAGCAGCAGTTATGCCGGGAGTTAACTTAGAATTACTGGTTTTAGCAACAGGTGCCGGTTCATTAATTCTTTCACATGTGAATGATTCAGGGTTCTGGTTAATTAAAGAATACTTTGGTATGACGGTTAAAGAAACGTTGTTAACGTGGACAGCAATGGAAACTATCATTTCCGTAGTAGCATTAATTCTAATTTTAGCTTTAGGTGCAATCGTTTAAACGTAGAGCATGACGTACTATAGATTAAGTAGGTCATGCTTTTTTATTCAGCATATTTCCAGGGAAATACATGTATGTTTAACATTAAATAAGGAAATGAGATTATAATATTATCACTTTATAACTATGTTTAGGGAGAAGGATAAAAATGAAAAAAGTAACTCAAGGATTAGTCATTGAATCAGAACATACTGATGGTGCGACGTATAGCGTTACGTATGGCAATGTTATTAACAACAAGGGTGATAATTTATGCGAAACACTTCTTAATGAGTTTGTAGGCTATGAGATAAAGGGAATAATTGAAACTGTTAATGAAAAATAAAATTAGACACATGAATCTTGCTCCATTGCTGAGCAAGGTTTTTCTATTTCTTTTCTTAATCAGTTCAGTAATTATTTAGTTATATACAAATTCTATATGATAATTTTGTCGGAATTTGAATTCAGAATTAAAATTAATACACAAATTCAGAATTGAGTCTTTTTCTCTCCTGCTATGCGTGGTAGAATGAAAGTAACAAAGAAGGAAAATACAAAGGATGAAAAAAATGAAAAATAGTATATTAGCTAGTTGTTTAACAGTAGCGGCACTTGTTGGATGCTCTTCTAATGAGAAGACAAATCAGATGTACCTTATTCCAGAAGGATACAAAGGATACGTTTATGCCATGTATAATGTTCCAGGAGCTCCTAAACTTAAACACGAGGGAGATTACTCAGTACATAAAATAAACTCAGAAGGTTACTTTGCTACTTCAGAGCCTGATATGAATTATGGCACAGTTAATGATAAATACTTCTACGTAGATAAAGAGGGTCATCGTACTAAAATTGATAATAATTGCGTTAAGCAATTAGGTACAGGTGGTATGGAAGAGCACACAGGTACAAATAACAATGCAACGGTAGATATGAATTATACTGGCATTGAGATACGAACTGAAGGCTGTAGTGAAGAATTTGTTACAGAGGGTTCTACATTTGAAGATGAGGATAGCTTAAATGTTGCTATCGACAAGGTTATTCAAAAATACTACCGTTAAAAAATGCCGGAATTACAGAGGAACTTTATATGAGCACTAAAACATTTAGAGATAATTTAGATACTCAAGAAACCAGTTTCTATTTTCACGATGAAACAAGTAATGCTTCAATTGTTTTAGAGCAACTCTTTAAACAATTAGAAACTAGAGGCTGGTTTATACAGTTAGACCAAGAAACCTTAAAGAACTTTCCTGCGATTGCTGAGGATTATTTTGAGGGAAGAAAGAAAGACCTTCAATTCAAAGCTCAAAAGTACAGAAGGGGCTTTGAAATTGTATTTTATCAAGAAGTCAATATCTCTCATAAACGAAGTGGTTACTATGACTTTAAAAAGCTAACTAACATGCCGTACCTTATACGGTGTCTTTTTTATGTTGAACTTAATTTTATAAAAACATTTGTTAAACAATGCGGGTATTCTGATGAAAGCAAGGACCCTAAACAAACAGCTTACGAAAAGGTCATGCATCGTATTAAAACATGCTGGCATTACGAAGAGGACAAGGCTGATAAACAGCCAGACCACAACGCAACAGATAAAGATGGTAAAAGACTACGTGATGGGCAAATAAAGTACTTTAGAGACAATAAAGGTAGGCTCCAAAAGGGGACGATTTATCATAACATAAACAATATGTGGTGGGTTATTTTAAGCAAATACCAGTATAGAAACATAGCAGCTTTTGAATTCTTTGACTTAGATAGTCATGAAAATAGAAAACGTAAGCTTGTTAAGCGTTCTGGTCTACATAATCCTAAATCCAGAATAATACCTGAAGAATCTATAAGGAAAGAATGGATAGCTATAGCTCGTAAATTAACAAAAGAAAAGCGAGTTAAGAGAGCTAATACAATCCTATCCTATCTTTACAAAATAGATTGGCTTACAAAGAAGTTTGAGTTTTATGTAAAACCAACAAAGCGTTTAGGATTACAAGAGCTCGAAAGCATGGCATGGAACGTCCACCAAGTATACGATAAACCTAAATTATTAAGTGCGTATGGGGATTTACCTATGTCATCTTCAGAAGGCGGTTGGGTAAAAAGTTTAAGAGAATATGCTGTGCATGGGAAACCAACCATTACTTCATGGTTTTGTACAGATTCCAATGGTTATGGTGAGGATTCATACAGGTGGGTTGATTTGCGAGAAAAGCTTTGGGAATTAGGTATGCTAAAGAACTAGTCACAACATAGGGGATAGTCTAATTCAGAAAAGGATGTTAAACACTATGAACAATCTAACAGCAACATGTATTGATAACAAAGACTATGAATGGTTATTAAATACTAATCAGATGTACAAAGTAACAAGTTGGACTGATAAGTTAATTGTTATTGTACATAAGAGATATGGAAAGTTTGGTCTGTTTCGTGATAGATTCATGTTTAATCCGCCAACAGAAAACGTAAAACGTGTATTAGAATACGGGCGATATAAATACTTCTCCAAATAAATATAGGTACTCGTTATATCTAAATTGTAGTTATAAATTAAGGTATAATGATAAAATTACCTTAAGAAAAAAAATTAAACAATGTATGTAGAGGGAGATATGACAATGACAGAACCGAAACTTATTATAAGTGTGCCTGGACGATGGAAAGACAGAACTGAACTTGTTCAAACCGTAGCAACAACTAGTGAAGGTTATCTTTTAGCAGGTAATATTCTACATAATGCTAAAGAAGGCGTAGGCTTTGAAATAGATGTGTACGAACACGACTCAGGTTTAGCTGAGAGTTATGCTATGACAGGAAATGAGCTATTTAATGATAAGTTGTTATCGGACATTCATAGTCATACATACACAGTGTACATAATAGCAGATGGACAAGGGTTTGAAGCTGCTAAGAACACGATGAATGCAGCAAACGGTCTCTTAAAGTCAGGCGGTCTAGCTGTTAAGGTCGAAACAGCGGGTACAGCCTATACAAAAGAAGAGTGGACAGAAATTATGAAAGAAGAAGAGTATTTTTCTGTGTATTCAAGTTTAGTTACTTTAATTAATGATGACCCAAACTATACCTCAGTAGGAATGCAATCATTTGGTCTACCGGACAGCATGGTGTCTACGAGGTTTTCACCCGATGTAGCAGCAGATATTATGAACAATTTTAACTGGTACCTGCTAACAAGCAGCCCTAATTTAAACGATGGCGAGACAATACAATTTACAGAAGAAGGTCCCACATTTAAATTAACACACTGGGAAGACACTCGTTATGAGAGCGAGGATGCTTTTTTTAACCCTCTTGGTTTGTGGGAAATCAGCGAATTGTAGAAGAATAAGTACAAGGCGAATGGTATAACCAGCAACAATAAATAATTTAGTTAGAAAGAACTCCTTAGATAAAAAAATTTAAAGGAGTTCTTTCTCTTTTTGTAGAAGAAGTAGACAAATATGCTTGTAGTTATTTAAAAAAGAAAGAGTGAAAACATTGTCAAAACATATATTCATAGCAACCGTTAGACAACTAACCGACATAAAACATATAGAGGATAAACATGACGTTGGGCTTATCCCCGCAGAAGAGTATCAGCAAGATGGAAATTTACCATTTACGCTTCCTTATGTATATGAATTATTTGATGGCACAGAGTCATTTTTGAAATTTATAGATGAAGTAATGGATATTGGCGACGTAATAGAAGTATATGAGTATTGGGAAGGTAGTGGGTTACCTGAGTCCATTAATGTTCCTAAAGAAGCAAGAACGATTAACCTATTAACCTATACATATAAAGACGAGTATGGAGATTATAGCCTAAACAAGAAAAAATGGTTAGAAGAATTAGCTTCCCGTACCTGCATTTCACAGCGAAGCGTCACAACGTTTGTTAAGTACTAATCGCTGTAATAAGCGGCGAACTAAACACAAAGGAGACTTTTAAATGTTACCATTACCCAATTATTTTTGCTCAAATACTAGTTGCGGTTATAAAACAACCGAAAAAAGCAATTCAACTCCTGAAGAGCTAGATAAAATACTAGAGAAAGATGGAGGATTTATGAAGAATAAAAAATCTCATTGTCCAAAATGCAAAGAAGATTCTTTAGTGTACATACATAATAATTATCATCAAAATCAGTCTCAGGTCTAATGTGTTTCACTTAATATCAAGTTAGACTATCCTTAAATGGAGGTGCGGTCATGAAAAAATTAATTAAAGTAGGATTACTGAGCATTGTATTTGGAATTATTGTAGGGACTGTTTTATACAATTTTGCAATGGATACACACAGTATTATGGGATTTATTGTTTCGTGTAGTGTTTCAAGCTTACTTGGATATATGATTGTTAGTTCTATCTTTATGCCAGATGATAATAGCAATAAATTTAAAGAAAAGACTAACAAATTTTTTGACGGAAAAGATAGCATCAACACAACTAATCTATAAATTTATCTAAATAAATTACTTAGAAGTGGAGAGAATGTAATGATTAAGACGATAGATAAAGAAATGTTGGATGCATTATTAGAGGAATGGTCCCAAGTTAAAGAACAATCTGATTTTAATTTGTATGATGATGAATATGAACGGACTATATACATTCAAATCCTTGAAGGTAAAACGTTGTCAAATTGCGGTTTGTATTGGAACCAATGTAAATTTGTTTTTAATAACAACTACTCTGTTTATCCAAGTGGAAGAATAAGCGGAGGACGCTTCAAAGAGACACAATATGATTTTGATTTTGAGTTCGAGTTTGTGGACGAAGATGGTGAAAAGGGAATAACTATACCTACATCTATTGGGAAGGAAATTAGACCCAAGTTACAGGCTTTGTTAAAACAATACGATAGATTGAATGCTTAGTCAAAGTAATTCTATATATTGCAGGGTTAAAAATTAAAAAAGTTAGCTTCTCTATTTTTAAATCAATAGAGAAGCTAACTTTTTATTATTTAAATTGATATTCAGGAGAGAACACTTCCGGAGTATTTTGCATATCATTTAATTGCTGTTCAAAGTATATTTGAACGTTTAGTTTAGAATATAACATGGGAAGCTGGACTTTTAGCAGACTTAAACAATACATACAAGGCTCTTTGTCAGTATAAATATTAACACTGTAAGAATCACGTTCAAGATTATTCTTTCCTACAACTCTAATTATTTCATTAATAATTTTTCTTTCAGCACATTTTTCTTTGCCACGCGTAAACCCTGGTTCTTTGGGGTGGTAGAGGTTTAAGTCAGGAGTTAGTCTCATTGGTAAACTTATATCACCTAAAAAATTATAACAAGGGACAGCTACTTTATCAAAATCTGTATAGTTTTTATAGATATCTCTATCGTTAATTTTACTATCTGCATAAAAGGGCATATCCCTTCCTTCAACTACACCAATTGCTGTATTTCTATCACTAGTTCTAGGCAAAGAATAAGAAGATTGCAAATTTTGAAGTTGGTCTTGTAGTTGTCTTCCTAATTTAAGATGGGCTTGTACTTGAGTTAGTTCCAAAAAAACACCTCATTATTTGTAATTTTTAGACGTTTATAATAATTAAGTTAGCATAAATTATTCATATTTAATAGTTTTATTTACTTGTAGATTATCCTATCAACTTTATGAGAAAAGGGTTTGATAGTAGATGACAAAACTTAGTCTTAGTTAATTGTTTTTTAGTTGGAGGATATATTTTGAAAAAGGCACTTTTAATTTTTGTAGGATTTCTTTTATACATATTTGCATGCTGGCTTGTGAATTTTGATGAACAATATATTATATTAAATAGTTCGGGTCAAGACTATATAAATCACTTTCACTTGTATTACAATGAATACTTATTTCTCAGAGGGGAAAACACTTCTTCTTACGATGTGATTTCTATAAAGTGGGATAGAATATACATGACTATTCTATTTGTATGCGTTTGTACATCTCGTTTGTTAAGTCTTCGAAATAGAAAATTTAAAAAATAACATAATACTATCTGTAGAAAAACAAGTTTATAATTTAAAATTTGTTATTAAACCTTAATTGGCTAAGCCTTTTAAGGTTTATTTTTTTATAATATTGAACTGGCGAATAACTTATAAAAATATATGTCATAAGTCTAAAATTTTTTCTATCAGGAAATAAGCATTCACGCAATTAATAATTACAATAAAGATATGACTGCTAAAAATATAACGTATGTACGAGTTATAAGCTGACAAAAAAGCACCCGTTATGGGTGCTTAATTTTATTTTTTATTTTTTAACAAACTATTAAACTCCAACTCTTCAAACATTTCGTACATGGCAGTTTCGTTTAATTTCAACTCCATATCATCTAGTTTAACATCAGATAGTTGTTCCATATTTGTTTCAATGGTCGCTAACTCTTTTGAAAGGAAGGCAGATGCTTTTCCAACGATTCCGCTATCAATACTTCTTAATTCAGCTGCTAGTCGCATAACTACTGTTTTAAATTCTTCTTCCTCTAATTTATTTAAACCTTTTGCTTCTTCCTTTATTGCTTTATCTTCTACCGTTTTGAACAAGTCTTTTGCTTCTTTTACTAGCTTTTTATTATACTCCTTTTCTAATAAGGACACAGCTTCATTAGCAATCTCTTCATTTGATTTTTTTAAAAGGTTTGCGATAGGGGAACGTGCAATTCCTAGTTCATCCTTAAAAAATGCCTTTGCCTCATTTTCAGGAGTGTTTTCAATGTACTCATAAATAGCTTCAATTGTCCCAAACTCATTTAATAAGGGATAAATAGAGGTAGCTCCACAACCCTTCACACCAGGAATATTATCTGAAGCGTCTCCCTCTAATCCTTTTAAATCAATAATTTGGATAGGTGATAACCCCCCGTAAAAATAAGGAATTGTTTCAGGTGTGAATTCAAAATAGTTATCTAATACTTGGTAATTTGTAAGGTCAAAATCTTCGCCAAAGTACTCTTTAATCTTATCCTTAGAAGTTGATGTGTTCAACCATACTCTCGTACCTTCAGATACTAATTGGAGCGCATCTTGGTCCTTGGTAATTACTACGACAGGTAACTCACTTTCAAACTTTTTAGCAAGAGTCCCAATAACATCGTCAGCTTCGTACCCCTCGTACATAAAATTTGCAATTCCGCACACATCTAATAATTTCTGCATTGGTTTGAATTGTGAACCTAACTCATTCGCGGTATCCTTACGATGCGCTTTATAGCCTTCGAATTTCTCTCTTCTAAATGTTTGTCGTGAAACATCCCAAGCTACTGCGATGTGAGAAGACGGGTATTTTTTAAAAAGTTTTAACAATGTTTTAGTCATTGATAGCATTCCGTTCGTGTATTGACCACTTGAAGTTTTCATCATTTTCTCCAAAGCCACTTCTTTCATACCTGGCTTTTTATCATAATATTCACGCGGTACGGAACCGAAAAATGCAGAAGAAAGCATGCTATTACCGTCAATAAGAATTAAACGTTTTTTTGTATTCATAATTAGTTTACCTCTTTCAAAGTCGAATTATTTTTTAATAACCAAGCATAACATAAATTAATTTTATTTCCGAATTAAATTCCAGTAGGTTTTCTACATGATTCTGTTAAGAAAACTTAAAATCTCTTTGTCACCAAGGTCTCAGGGTTTATCTACACGAAAAAAGTTTCTAGACACATTTATCTAAAATACCGAAGAAATTACTACTCAGCAAACTATTACCGTCTATTAAAATTAATTTGTTATTCATCTTTAAAATCTCCTTCTTCTTATATGTGTTAATAATACTAATCTATTCTACACGTTTTTTGAATTTAGTGAGGGTTTTTCTGAATTAAACAGAAATTTATAATTTTTCAATCTAAGCATTAAGAGCCTTGATAGGTTTATCTTCTGCTTTCATGTGCTTTATAATTAATCAGTTAGAAAAAAATGTTAAAAAATATGGATTTTGAAAAATGTATGTTACTATACGAAAAGAAAAGGGGGTAGTTTTATATGAGATTATTAAAAACTATATTTATATTAGCGTCTATATTCATATTTATATCCATATTTATTTTTAATTTTTTTAATGTGTATCAACTCACAGAATATAGAGTATATGAAGAAACACAGTTAAACCTTAAAACCCATAATGAAAATTTAGCTTATTTAAAAAGTAAAAATTATATTATAATTAGTGGCAGAGTCGGTTCAGTTTATTTTTTAACTCCTTATTATCAAAAGGTACAACCTATTTTACCTTCAGATAGTAGAATAGATAATATAGGTTGGTCTACATATTGTAAAAAACTACTAGTTAAATTTATACCCTCACATTTCTGAATTAAAATTCTTGTTAAACCCGCAATTTTAGTTGTATTAAAAAAGAAAGTTGAAAAGAAAAATAATTTTCAACCTCTTTTTTTAATATGGTGATAAAACCTAAATGAATTTAGTTGTTTTTGTAATTCCATATTTAAAACTATAGAAAATTATCTTCAGAAATAGAATATTAAAATCCTATTAACATGCTTATTAGCATAATTTAAAGTATTAACCGAAAGTGAAAGTTTTTGTGTTGTACCATTAAAAACCAATTAATGTTTTAATTGCCTATAACTCTTAAACTTTATATAATGAGGGTACTAAAAAGAATGGAGTGTTCCTATGTCCAGCAAAACTGAAAATTCTCGTGAAATTTTTGTAGATAAAGTTTCAGAAGAAGCATTAAATGAACTAGAAGATAACAAAATATTAGTAATTAAACACCCTCATTTGCAAGATGTACAGATATCTGTGGGCAAAGAAGCAAAAGTAGAAGAATTTTTGGGTGCTCCAGTCCGCTTGTTGAGTGTAGATAATAAAGTGTGGGATAACACGGATAAGGTTTTTCCTGTACATAAACTTTCCTTAACTAATAAAGAAATAGCAGAATATATAACTGAATTATTAAACTGTGAAACATTAGCTAGTTTTAAGTATTGTCGAGCACTAAAAGAAAAAAATTTAAAAATAAATGATGTTGTTGAATTTAATAATGGGAAAAAAGGGGTTATTTATAAAGAACCAGATATGAGCGCTCCGACTAATGCTAGATACACGCTACTAAAAAAAGATGGGAATTTAAGCAAATGCCTGCCTAGACTAATTTATGCTGGTATGGAATACAAAGTAGTAGGGAGACATGGCGAATAATAGCCTGTCTCTTTTTTTGTTCATACACTATCAGAAGGGAAGTACTTTTCTTAATTAAAATAATATTTATGCGAAGGAGGGAATGATTTGAAAAAATCTTTGGTGATGTCTGTAATTATATCTCAGTTCTTATTTGTTTTATGTTTACCTGTGGTTAAACAAGTATTCTCATATCTGCATCCAATAGCTATAGCGGTTGTTTGGGCATGTCTAACAGTAGTTATCATACTTTTAGTGTTTCTACTAAGAAAAGATAAAATAGCGGTAGCCTATGCCTTTTTAAAAGGACTCATATGGTTATATGCAGCCTGTTTGCTTATCCTGCTATTTTGGAGACCTAGCAATCAATCTTATTCATCATGGAACCTTGTGCCGTTCTCGACCATTCTGATGTATCTGAGAGGCTCAGGAGACTTGTTTGTAGCGTTTTATAATATAGCTGCTAATATAGGTCTATTTATTCCTTTTGGCGTGTATGCACTCATCAAGAGGGGAAGAAAGCCGTTTCCAACACTACGGTTAATTATTCTGCCTGCGTTGTTAATTAGTCTAATTGAAATAACCCAGTATATCACTCACAGAGGAAGTCTCGATATTGACGATTTAATTCTAAACTTTCTAGGTGTACTAATAGGTTATGCGTTGTATCCGCTCATTAAGAAAGTACTGCTAATAGCAGAGTTTTAATTTACATAGTTATAAAAGTGTATAAATTAAGAAATTAAAACAAACAAGCGGGTTACCTTCACTTTCTAACAGTGATAGGTAACCCGCTTAGGTATTATGTGCTGCTATTTTGTTTTCTCCAAAAATCCTCTAAAAATACTTTACTTCTGTGCATACGCATTTCTAATTGTTCCCAAAAATTATCTTGAAGTTTTTCAGGGTCTCTTTGAATTTTGTCCCGATATTCCCTCACATCTAGTTCATAGATAGTACTCATCACAATGTGTGGATGGTCGTTTAAAGAAATGGCTTTTGTTTTTATTTCCTGAACCAAGCTATCGCTTAAAAAATCCATGCTAACATCACCTTCGTTTCTTTGGAATCCGGCATTTTTTATATTTAGTGTAATGATTATAGCATAGGACTTTCGTTTAAAACTTATAAGATGGATAAATTTATAATTGGGCGGAAATATAAAAGAAATCTTGCTCCTTTACTGTATAGAGCAAGACTTAAACTTGGTTAATTCTGTATAATGATAATTAAAGATGTATATAAAATACATGTTAAAGATAATAATGAATGTATATTATTTTTTACTTTAGAACACCAACTAAAAAAATTATAGAACGGCTTAGGTATTACGGCTGTCTCTATATCTAATACAAAAGCGTCAGAACCAACAGTTGTGTTTGGTATGTTTTTTATTAGTATAAAATCATTATCCTCAGTTAAAAGAACTGAAAACAACATATTTTTTCTTATTATTATACCTTTCATTGCTAGTCCGTCTCCCTTTAAATAACTTATGTGCGATAGTCATTATATCGAATAATGTACTATCGCACAATTTATGTTTGCTTAAATTTGTATTTTTGAAATTTGTGCAATTAAAAGAAACTACTTGACGAGATAGCTTTTCCCCTTGTACTTAATACATGGTCAAAAGCTTCTTGGGGAACACCTTTTTCAATAAGTTTATCCATCGGTAAATCTAAATGATGTATTTCTCCTTGATTTTTGAAAGTTAAAAAAGATAACCAATAGGAGTTGATATCATCAAATATAATTCCTTTTGCGTAGTGATAAAAAGGAGAGTTTAATTTTGGATATTGCATAACCAACTCTTTAGCTTTTTCTACTTTACCTAAGTTAAAGTAATAATATGCCTGTATATATTCTGGAGAAGAAGAAATATCACAATGATTTTCAAATTTTCCATAATACAAATTTAAGAGAGGGATTCCACTATCTTTTATTAATATTATTTGCTCTTCTGCTTCAATGGATTCACAAAGTTCTAAAGCTTTCTTTAAACATTCATATGAATTATCATATGAGTCCATGTAGTCCATTTTTGCTGAATAATAGAGGGCAGCTGCCTTATAATAATAACTAGTTAGGTTTTTCTGTATGCCTTCTATATACTTTTTAGCGCTAGTACGGTCATTGTAATATAAGGAAGTACGAATCATTAATTCACTCACACGATTGTAAAGGCTTGTTTTAAAATAACCATCTTCTAGTTGGGATACTTTCTTTAATGCATCATCTTTTCCTGCATAAATGAATTGATAATTTCCGACTAATGCACCAACATATAATTTTGCAACCGATAAAAAAGCCTGTGCTTCCAAAGTTCTAAAAGTTGCATTATTATTGTTTTTTTCCTCTACAATGCTAGTAACATTTTCTTTGCTGCAAATCATTCTGCAATAAAGGTCATAAAGATAGAGCAATTCTTTTAAGTCAGCTGTTGCATCCTCTATTTCTCTTTCAGCAATATTTTTCACTTCATTCATACCATTATTGGTTGCGAAGTACTCTAATGCACACTTAATGTTCCGTTTATTATTCAGGCGAAGGAAATAAAATTTACAGACTTTTGGCTGCTCTTTTTCATCAAATAAAAATTGAATCAGTTCAAACAATGTTTCAAATTTTAATTCATTTTTTCCGTTTAAAAAACGTGAAATCGTAGAAGTGCTTATGTTTAATTTCGCAGCTAAATCTTGGGCTGTAATATCTAAAGCTTTCATTCTTTTTTCAATAAATCCGTACATCGCTACTTATCAAGTCCTTTCAATTAACAAAGCTATACAAGTGCTTATATTCATACATATGAAGAAGCATAATAGCTAGTACATACTGTTCATGCTTTTTTATAAGTTTAACTTTTTCTTTTTGATGAAATAATTGTTCAAAAGGAATTTTCTTTTTGTTGAATATTTCAATTTTCAAATCAATGTTTGATTTTATTAGTCCAATTACACTCATAATAATTTCTTTATCTGTTTTTGAAATCACACGAGTAGAGATAGTTGTAAGGGATATCTTAAACTTCTTCAATTGTCTTAAGTAATGTTCAATTTCCACTTTTCTCTCATCAAGAGAATCTAACTTCTTACCATTCTTTAAGGTTAGAGCTTTTAATATATTAAGTTCAGAATAAGATAAGAAATCTCCCATTGAAGAACTGTTATAAGCCATAATTGAATGTTTAAAGCTTTCTATAGCAATTGAAATATCTCTATCTTTAGAAACAGATGAAGCACATTTTTTTATAAACATACTATAATTATTAAGTAAATCGGCAACAGACTTATCTGAAATATCAAATAGCAATTCTGGCTGTTTACGGATAAAGGGAATCATTTTTTCTACTCCATCTTCATAATTCGTCAAATTTCGACATTAGACTTAACCGATTTTAGAGCAATTAGTTAGTGGTGTCAATTGCATAATATGATATTTCTGTAGTTTCGACTATGCTTATTTTTTACCATTACAAATCTTGTTAATAACAACAAATAAATGGATAATAATGAAGTTTAAAAGGGTGATAAAAGGGATGATTAATAAGTTTTAAAATAACAAGCTCTAAATTAGTAGTAGAACCTAAACTTTAATATGAGTGGAATATGCTACTATATCGCAAATTGTTTTATAATGAAGAAAGCATATATATAAGTGGTTTAGTTAGAATATGGTTTATTCTTATTTTTAAAATACATATGTACAGTATTATCTTCATTAGAGAAGGGGAAATTTAATGAAAACTTATTATAAAGGGATAGATTTTTGGAAAGAGAGCAAACCCGAAGACAAGCGAATTGAATATCCGATGAATGAGAGCGTAGTAAAAGAAGCTGAAGAAATATTAGGTGTGCAGCTTCCAAAATCGTATTTACAGTTGCTTCATCAGCAGAACGGAGGAGAACTAACATATCCCTATTTTGAGTTAGAATTTAAAGATGTAGAAGAAGAAGAGTTGTTCACCAGAAGAGAAGAAATACGTTACATTGAAGGAATTTGTCTTGAGAAAGATGATATAAGCATTATGTCCTCTAAAGAGATGCTTGAAGAAGAGTTTCTTGAAAGGAACGGAATCAGCGTTTTATCAAACGAGTTCGTTGTTTTGTGGTCAGACTACCATCATTGGTTAGTGTTAGACTATCGAACAACAAAGGAAAATCCACCTGTATTGTTTATATTTGAGGACTATTCCGGAAAAGAGATTACGTGGAATTCTAGAAAAGTTGGAGACACATTTGAGGATTTTTCTGCAAAGTTGTTTCGTTTGCCATATGTAGACCCAAAAAAACTGTAGTTATAACTTATTAAAGAATAATAAGTGAAGATATGGAATACCATGTTATAGCAGAAAGGCTAGCACGTATATATTAAAGTGCTAGCCCTTTCTTTATGTTTGTTTGTAACGGACATACTCTCCATTGTGAAACATGTATTCCATGGTCCTGGTTCCGATGTCATTTATGATAATATAATCTTGGTCATATACATCTACAGAGAATGGATATAATTTACCCGGCGTTAAATGAGCATGTTTAGCATTTTCACTTGTGTCTTTAAGTGCTAGGAAATGTGTAGAATTCTCTATTTTCTCTGTAATAACATATCTTTTATCGTCAAACATACAAGTCCTCCTCAAAGTAAGAAATAGTAATTATAGCACCTAAAACTATAAAACTACATTTTGTTTTCTTGTTTCAACTCATAACATTTGATACTTTCGGAATATTTTTATATAGTAAGTATAGGTAGAAATAACAAATAATGCTTCAATTATATATTCTACTATAGAGAACAAACCAATGTAAATAATCTATAAAGGGAGCGGGATAAGTGAATTTACATCTTAATAATGAATTTGAATTAACAGAAGAGCAATTAAAGACATTTGAAATGAAGAGAAAAGAATTGTTTTATTTTATTACTCATGACAGAGTATCGGAAAAAGAGTGGAGAATAATTTTTGGTAGTAACCAGAAAAAACACAAAGGAACTTATTATTTATATGTTCAATGGATAGATGAAATAAGCGAAGAAAAAGCCAATTCTTTTTCCCTTTCTTTTTCAAAAGTATTTTCGAATGAAGACGATAAAGAGGACCAAAAACTTTCATCTATGCTAGATGAAATACAACAGCATGTTTTTGATGGTGACTCTTTAGGTGTAGTTTTAGGGTTAATGGCTGGTTTTATTAAAAAACTTCCTAATGATAAATTAGAAATTGTCCCTGTGTCAGAGCGAAAACCTTTTTCGTATGTGTATGATACAAGTACATCATCACTAGACTCCTTTTCTGAAGATATTCAAAAAAATATAAACCGTACCATGGAAATGGATACAAAGCGTTTCTTTAAGCAAAATGGCTGGGACTTATCGTCATTTGAAGATGAAGATTCGCTGGGTCTTGAATTGTTTGAAGTATGGAGGGAAAATTCAGGTGAGCGTGATTCATTGTGGACAAGAAGCAGTGAATGTCAATACGAACTATTTAGCCCGTTTCATATATTGATGAGCAAGCACTTAGTGAAACATGCAAAGGAACAGTTTAAAAAGAAAGGGAAAGAATGGACGCTTGACGAGCATACTAAAGCAGACATGAGAAAACTTATTACACCATTTTAACTTGTTAGGTCTATGACATCTTTTATAAAGGTGTTATAGACCTTTTCCTTTTTTATTTCCAGCTTTTTTTGTTACTGTAGGAATTATTTATTCGCCAAAAATTAAAGTATTTGGCATTATGCCTGGAACTGTGTGGTTCCCAATGTTTTGTGTGATGCCAGGGTTAATTATAGGTTTTTTCCTAAAATGGCTTATAAAAAAGGGGATGACCAATTAGTCATCCTTTTTTATAATTAATTACTTTTCTAAATAGCAAAAACACTCTTTGGTATGGTCATTTACCATACCGACTGCTTGCATATATGAATAGCAAATAGTTGTACCTACAAATTTAAAACCATTTTTCTTTAATTGTTTGCTCATTTTGTCACTTATTTCTGTGGAAACTGGTACATCTTTAGACGTTTCCCAATGGTTATTAATGGGCTTCCCATCTACGAAACTCCATATGTATTTAGCGAAAGAACCATACTCTTCTTTTATACGTAAGAATGCTTTAGCATTCGACACTACACTGTTAATTTTAAGTTGGTTTCGAACAATACCTTCATCGGCAATTAATGATATGAGCTTATCTTCTGTATAATTAACTATTTTTTCTGCTTCAAAGTTATCAAACACCTTTTTATAATGTTTCCGTTTTTTTAGGATTACCCACCAACTTAAACCAGCTTGGGCTCCTTCTAAACACAACATTTCAAAAAGAAGTCTGTCATCATAAACAGGAACTCCCCATTCTTTATCATGATAATCAATATATAAAGGGTCTTCAGTTACCCATTTACATCTTTTAAGCAATTTCTTCACCTCATGATTTTTATATTGTTAAGAGTAAAACAGAAATATTAGTTTATATTGATAAATTCTTAATATGAAGGATAGTATGTTCTCTTTCGATATCCTTAATTTGCTCATGTAAATCGGTTAAAGAATCTGCTGAAACTTCGAGACTCTGTGTTTCTAAATATTCACTTGTATCAATTCTGTAGTATATCTCATATGTATACATTTTGCGTTTCTCCTTTATATGTGTTCAATCTAGGAATTGGCTTATGCAAAAGGCTATTGATTATGCTGGATAATATATAGTTAATTTTGCTATTATTAGTTTAAGTTTACATTAAAACGTCTAGATATTCCATTGCTTTAAATCTAGCAAAACTAACTTAACAGGAATAGAATTTTTATAGAGGTGGGGAATGATGGAAACAACATGCAACCTAAAGAAAACACAAGTAGTAAAGGAAGTAAAAGAAAGTTTAGAAGGAAAGAAGTTCACTCACAAGGAACACAACTACGCAATACGTAAGTTAAAGCCTTACGAAGATGAAGAATTAGCCACACCCAATTTAGAAAAAATGGAGTTTTCAAGTAAATGGATTGAGCTTTTAATACATACACTCAAAGATAAAGCTGCTTATTCAAAATTCTTTAAAGATATTAAGGAACCTATTAAATATAACTACCGTGAAGCACTGCAAGAAAAAACGTCTGTTGAATTAGCATTTTTAATTAAGGATTTAGGTAAGAATGTATATACAAATTGGTACTATTTAGAGAAAGGTTTTCGTTTACATAAGAAGATTAGCGGCAAACTCCAACAAGCTAATATTAATAGTTTTTCGTGGAT
>Ga0209574_10000039_pt1 | contig 41871 bp, 31 predicted proteins | sample AgamicMgMarz_FD_187168 | JGI IMG/M metagenome (GOLD analysis project Ga0209574, IMG submission 187168) | Agave microbial communities from Guanajuato, Mexico - Mg.Ma.rz (SPAdes) (version 2) | ecosystem: Host-associated > Plants > Phyllosphere > Phylloplane/Leaf | place: Guanajuato, Mexico... | reverse complement strand
GGATCAACGCTGACTTCTCGCCGACTCTAAGCCACCTTTTGCTTAAGACATCTCTCTTACTTACGATATTTCGTCATAATTAGGCTCTCTGCAGCGTATATGCGCCTGACGAAGACAGCTGATATGCCTTAGATTTTTATCCCACAAGGATAGAAACTGGGTTGAGTACTACGTTTGGGCTGGATTCTTCCTCTTCTAACGCTATGGCTTCTTTTGAATGGAATAGGGGTTCGGGTTCATAATGTGATAACTCATCCATGCGGGTAGTCCCTATCTGCTGTCATGCCCCTCGTCAGGCTGTGTCAAAGTCCCGATAGTCCAATATCTACGATCAAGAGAAACAGCCAATTCACAGTCGGATTTGACTTGCGCCTCAGCTTTCTTCAGGTCAAGACGCAAGGTCCTGAAGCGTAGCTATGTCCTCAACTACGACAGCTACTGGAGCGAGGTTGCGTATATAATAGAATAGAGTGGCAGTTGCCTATTGACAGAAGTCATCTCTACGCACACTCACAACGAAATGAAGGAGGAGGTCCAATTTATCTTACTGTTCCTTTTAGTGAAGTTATTTCAGTCTAATTCGACCTAACAAGAACGGAATCACGCTCTGTAGGATTTGAACCTACGACATTGGGTTTTGGAGACCCACATTCTACCGAACTGAACTAAGAGCGCTTTTCTTATCACAATAGATAAGACTGTAAAGAAAGGGATTCTTTTTTGAACCCAATACTACACCCTGCATACATATACTATCATATATAGTATCAACAAAATAACTTCTTATCTATGTCCCAATTGAATCGATCTCAATGGATCCCCCCTTACTGCCCAGAGGAGAAGAATAGGTAGGGATGACAGGATTGGAACCCGTGACATTCTTGACCCAAAACAAAGGCGCTACCAAGCGAGAAAACGGAAAGCGCGCCATAAAGCCTTCGAGCCTCCGCTTGCTCCTTTGAAATTAGTCTACAGTGTCATTGTAGAGATTTTTACTTTTTTCTTTATCGTTTTTTTCTCTATCGATATAGAAAGAAGCCATTTCTTTTTTTTTCTTTATGACGATACTTGCCACTCCTGCTGCTCCTATCAACGCTTACTTACTTATGAGCAAAAGGGGCGTTCACTTACTGTTTGCTTGCATGTTGGGGAAGCCAAAAAAGAAATGTGAGCGCAACGCGCGAAACTTGAGTTCTCAATAATCCGCGTCACACCTTGTGAAGTATAGGTGTGGGGCCTTTTCTTGCTCGTTAGCCCTTTCGTTTTTCAAAAAGGGACGGGGCTTGAAAAGCGAAGCGAGCCTATAGAGAGAGTAAGGCAATTCTGCTATCAATGAACCCAAACCGAAAGAAACAAAAAAACCAGTGCCTTTTTATATTATAGATCGAGACTTGTAGCTTTATTCTTTTCTCATTCCATATTGGGTTGGGAAGAATTGCAGGCGCTGCAAGCGTTCTTCGACGATCTTTTTTTTTATGATATCCGACGATCTTCACAATTCCCGTGAAACTCTTTCATTTCCGTTCAGTCTTCTTACGAAGCAAATAGCATTTCCTATTGATTTGTCCCCTGGACTGGACTTATTCAGATTCCGAATTATCCGTCGTTACCCTTACGTTGTTCCCAAGGACTAGCAAAATCGAAATAGCGAAATTCTTGGGTCATCTCAATGGGCTCAGAAACCACACGTTTCTCTGGATCATCATAGCGTACTTCTACATATCCACTCAGAGGAAAGTCTTTTCGTAATGGATGACCCTCGAAACCATAATCTGTTAATATACGGCGTAGATCCGGATGATTGATGGAAGAAACACCAAACATATCCCAAACTTCTCGCTCCCACCGGCCGGCTGATGGAAATAGACTGACTACCGGAGATATTCGTGTTACTTCGTCTGCACTGGTTTGTACGCGAATGCGCGAATTATACCGAGTACTCAGTAAATTATATACCACTTCAAATCTTCGTTTTCGAGAAGGATAATCAACTCCGCAAATATCGATCAAAACTTGAAACCTTGTATAGGTATGCAATTTAAGAAAGCACAACAATTGAAATGGGTAGTCCGTATTGGTATCAGATCTATTCCCATGTTCCGAAAATTCCATTTTTTTGACCCATTTCTTGGGTAAAGTCTCCCAACTATATTTGAAAATGAATTGGTTATCCATAAAGATAAAGAAAGCTTTTCAGTAGTTCCGCTTTTTGCTCGAAAAAGAAAGAAAGACTTGTCGGAAATCACCGGTTGGGTTGGTCCAACCTTCAAAGGCATGGGAGTCCTTGGGCATTGCTTAGGCCTATAGAAGTCTGGCTACAACGAAAGATCCCTCACTGCACACTTTCTATATATCTGCCTTCATCCAATCAAAAAGGTCCATACTATAGAAAAGAAGGCTCGGCAAAAAGGAGACTAGGGACCATGAACCCGCTCTTTCATTATTTTTTATAGAATGCTCTCCGCTTTCTTCCTGTGCTTACTATTAGAACACAAGCTTTTGAGCTCAAAACCAGAACACGAGCATCCTTTAGACGTTTTGGAGTTTTCGCCTTTGGCTTTCGGCTTTGATTTGAAGGTAAATAATAAAAAAAGATTCCTCCACCTCCTCCGTCAACTAAACTTGCCTTGTTTGTTGTTATAGGGGTACTTGCTTGAGTGGTTTAGAGGCAGTTCTGTTGCTACCAACTTCTTTGTTTGTAGTCTAGTAGATCGGAATTTGATAGTGGATCTAAAGTAGGTTTGTGTTCAGCAACAGAAAGAGGTGAGGCGCTGCAAGCGAGAAAACGGAAAGCGCGCCATAAAGCCTTCGAGCCTCCGCTTGCTTCATAGGCATTGGGAGATATCTATCCTATCAGTTAGGCACATTTCTGCAGAAGTGGATTCAATTTAGGTTATGGAAGGAATGTGATCATGACTTTGTTGAGTAGATTGAAAATATACAGATTCGATCTTCAGATTCTAGTTCGATTCCAAAGTCCAGGAATGTTGACCGAAAAAAGTCTTTATGAAAGGAAATTCCCATGCCACCGCTTCAGGCTTACCGTACTTATTCCCATCCAAAGAGTTCAGGAAAGATGGAAACATAGATTGAAAATCTTTCTTTCCCCCAAAACAAACTCGCGAGAGAACGCCTTTTTCGGTCGTTGTTTACTCAGAAGGGAGGAGTACTTCAGTGGATTTTAGCGTTAAGAATTGACCGTCGACTGCTATAACAAAGAGGGATAGGCGCTAGGAAGAGAAAGAGGGGTTCGCGCGCACGAGAAGAAGGATGTGCCCGTGGATCAGCTTCTCCAAATAGTATGTGAAAAGCATATGCTTTTGCCACTTTTTAGGGAGCCGGGAAAGGCGCAAAGCGGCGCTCTTTGAGCCAATAAAACAAAGAAGAGGGCTTTCGCGGGCTTATATCAAACGAAACGGTCAATTGGCAAGCTTTCCTACCGTTTTCGCTCATAGACATCTGGCAATCAAATCAAAGAAGTTAATCGGGCTTTCAGCGTTAAGAATCGTGAGATTAGAATGAGTTCTTGCAAAGATCTTGAGCTTAAAAAAGCACTTAGCAGAAGGAAGCATCCATAGCTGTGGCGGGAACCACAGACTCCGATTACATGATGGAAGCACTAACATAATCACCACTTGGAGTATCAACGATCTCCATAGCCCTGAAAGTGAGACTGATCGACAGAAATAGGAGTAGTAGAAGCAGAAGAAAGAATGTTATTTCCCGGGTATGGAGGTTTGTTCTCTTCTGGAACAGGACTGATGGCAAGAACATTAGTACCAGACGTAATACATGTATCTTGGGCTCCTTAGGAGGAGTAACATGGGCAAAGGCTTGTTGAAGGGCTAAGGCCAGATTTTGAACCAATAATCGTTGGTCTTCTGATGGTTGGGCTGAGCAAGAGTACCAGCAGGCTTAGTTTTTGTGTCTTGCGAAACGAAATAAGGGCTGTAGGAGAAAAAGAGGAACTAGGCCCAACAACTGACCTTAGCCTTAGTAGAAGCCCGAGGTTTGTTCAAAATTTCTTTACCCTTCTTTTCTTTCCCGCCTTAGAAGCTGACCTATTTTGCGCATTAGAAGCATCCCACGAATCCCCAATCTGTGCTTCAACCGAAACAAACTTATTCAGAATTGGAAATCGATTCTGGTTATCAGAGGATCCTTCCTTAGCTGCAATATCCGGATTTCTTGGACGAGATTGACACCTTTGTTTTCTTTCAACTATCATCTAAATCGAATCGCCAACCTTTGATTCTCCGGGATATTCTCCTTGATTGCGGGAGATTTTATAATACCAATATTCTGTCCACCTGGTGCAGCAGCAACACTTCCCTGAGCTGACGAAACCGGCGCCGGAGAATCACCAGACACGGGGATACCCACCGGGGCATTCAAGGGGCACTCCGATTGGTTATGACCATACAAACCACAAGAAAAACAAATGAAAAAAGGGGAATGGGATCAAGCTTGAAAGAATGCTTTCGAAAGCATATATAAAAAACTCCTTTTTTTTTAGCCGTAAGAAGCGAAAGCACAGCATGAAAAGTTTCATGTGCTATTCTCTTTTCTCCCCACCTTCACAACACTATGAAAAAGGGAAAGCACTTCGGATTCTTCTTCCTCCTTAATGCACTGCACCAACCACTCTTGCAGCTTTTTTCTCGTTTTTATAAAAAATTATATGATGAAAAGAGAGACCATTGTGAAGACAAGACCGAGTAGTACAAAAAGAAATGAAAGTTTTCCAATACCTTAACACTTCCTCATAGATATCATTCTTAGTAGCTCCGGGCGATAGAGCTTATAGCGTGAAGATACTATAAAGGGTGGGCTGCGGCGTCAGATCACAGGAAATGGAGTCCGAATTTACATTACCTCTATACTTGCACTTAGACCAGCCACGTAAAGGCTTTGTTTTTAGTTGTGGATGGAATCTTTGATACCATTCTCTATTCCCAAAACGGATTGATGACTGTATGCTATGCTCCCACAGACTTTTTTTAGCCTACTCTGTTTTTTCTTTCTTTGCTTGTTTGCGTCAATGAGGGAGTTTACTAGCTGGGCTAAAGGGCCATTCAAAGAGCAACTTCTTTCCCGATCAGAGAATGAGAAGGGGTTGTTTAGTCGGAGAATTGGTTTCTGTAGCATTATCATTATATAAAGAAGGTGCTGCAAAAGATGCTCATAACATCAACAGTTTACTGTCGTAATTAGTTGACTTGATCCAATGTGACCTTCTTCCCTTCCAGGCGTTATCAAGGCAGAATATGCGACTGATTCAATGGATGCATTGGATTCAAGGGATCGCTATATAAATTTATAAATTGCTTGCATAGAGGCTGTTCTCTAATCAAGGAGAATTGACGTTGGAAGATCCATTGCCTTGATCTTTCTATCAATCAAACGGATCCCGCAGATCCACCGACCTTGAAAGATAGGGGCATAGGGCGGCTTGCCTTCTGAGCTTCTCATGATCTCTAAGTAAGCGATACAATCTCAATCATTTCCTGTCAATGAGGAGCGAAAGCCAAAAGAGTGACAACGAGAGGAGCGACCATGTCTAACTCTCCAAACGTGGTCATACCAGTTGATGCCACTAAGGCAGAGAGAAGAGGGAAGATGATAGGAAGGTGATGCACAATGGGTTCCTGAATACATACTCCTTTTTCTTTGGAGGAAAGAAGATCACCCTAGTTCCTTTATCACCATCCGAGCTCCACAAAAGCAAACCTCAAAAGAAGCCCGAGCATTCTGGTTGTTTACTAACCTTTAGTGAACCACTTCGTCAGGCCTCATACCATGAGTTTAAGGCTTTTAAAGAGTGGATCTTGAACATCCAAGAGGAACCAGAAACTCCCCTTCCAAGCCACCCTATTGCCATTTCATTGATACACCAATTCTGTCACTTGTTTCCAGAGGAGATACCTACGGGTTTGCCTCCTAAGAGAGATATCCAGCACCACATTGATCTTATCCCAGGTTCTGTCCTTCCAAACAAACCAGCATATAGGATGAATCCTTTTGAAACCATGGAGATTCAAAGGCAAGTGGAGGAACTAATGTCAAAAGGGCTTGTACGTGAGTCTTTAAGCCCTTGTGCCGTGCCTGCCCTATTGGTTCCTAAGAAGGATGGCAGCCAACGTATGTGTGTGGATAGCAGAGCCATAAACAAAATCACTATCAAGTACAGGTATCCTATACCTAGGCTTGAGGATATGCTAGATGAGTTACATGGCTCAAAGGTGTTTTCAAAGATCGACCTTCGAAGTGGATACTACCAAATCAGAATCCGAGAGGGAGATGAATGGAAGACGGCTTTCAAGACCAAAGGAGGGTTGTATGAGTGGCTTGTTATGCCATTTGGTCTTTCCAATGCTCAACGCACGTTCATGAGGCTAATGAATCAAGTATTCAGGCCTTATATTGGTTCGTTTGTGGTTGTTTACTTCGATGATATTCTGATCTATTCTAAGAGCGAGCAAGAGCATCAAGATCACCTCAATCTGATTATGCTTGTTCTTGAACGTGAGAGATTGTATGGTAACAAAAAGAAATGTACCTTTTTCACTCATGAGGTCACATTCTTAGGTTATATTGTTTCTGGTGAAGGCATAAAGGCAGATGAGAGCAAGTTAGAGGCTATTCGGTCATGGCCTCTTCCACAAAGTATACACGATGTTCGAAGCTTCCATGGCCTTTGACAGGAGGTTTATTAGGAACTTCAGCACCATAATGGCTCCCATGACTGAGGTGATTAAGGGTACATCATTCAAATGGACCCCTAAAGCCCAAGCTGCCTTTGAGGAAGTAAAGAGAAGACTAACTCAAGCACCTGTTCTAGCTTTGCCGTGCTTTGAGAAAGTCTTTGAAGTTGAATGTGATGCATCTGGTGTTGGTATAGGTGGTGTTCTTACTCAAGAAGGTAAACCTTTAGCCTTCTTTAGTGAGAAACTGTGTGATTCAAGGCGAAAGTATTCCACCTATGACAAAGAATTCTATGCAATTGTGCGTTGTCTCGAGCATTGGAGCCATTATCTCGTGGCTAGTGAGTTCATTTTGCATTCAGATCACGAGGCTTTGAAGTATATTCAAGGCCAACACAAGTTAAACTCACGCCATGCTAAGTGGGTTGAGTACCTTCAGTCATTTCATTTCACTATCAAGCATAAATCAGGGAAACTCAACCAAGGAGCCGATGCATTATCTAGGTCGTTGAGCCTTTTTCAGTTAGATGCTTGTATACTTGGTTTTGAGCATATAAAAAGTTTATATGCTGATGATGAAGACCTTGGGGAGTTAGACTCTGTGTGCCAAAAGCACCCCAAGGGAGATTTCTTAGTCCAAGAGGGCTTTTTGTTCAAGGGTACACGGTTGTGTATCCCAAAGTGTAGCACCCGTGAGCTCTTAATTAGAGAGGTGCATGGTGGTTCTTTGGCTGGTCATTTTGGAGAGTCCAAGACCTTAATCATGTTAAGGGAACATTATTACTGGCCAGGAATGGAGAAGGATGTTCAAGACATCCTAAGGAGATGTGGAACGTGCCAAGTTGCTAAGAGTCACTCCCTTCCCCACGGCTTATACACACCCCTTCCAGTTCCAACTTTACCTTGGGTGGATGTAAGCATGGATTTCATTTTGGGTTTGCCTAAAACCCAAAGGAACAAGGATTCCATATTTGTGGTGGTGGATAGGTTTTCAAAGATGGCACATTTCATACCATGCAACAAAACCAATGATGCTACACACATCGCGGAGTTGTACTTCAAGGAGGTAACCAGATTACATGGTATTCCTAGGTCCATTGTTTCTGATAGGGATACAAAGTTCTTAAGTCATTTCTGGATTACCTTATGGAAGAAACTTGGTACTAAACTCATGTATAGTACCACTTGTCACCCCCAAACTGATGGGCAAACCGAGGTGACTAATCGAACCCTAGGCACTCTCCTAAGGGCTTTGATTCAACCTCATGCCAAAGCTTGGGATCTACTCTTGCCACATGCTGAGTTTGCTTACAACAAGGCACCAAGCAAGGCTACTGGTCTATCCCCCTTTAAAGTGGTCTATGGAATTGATCCCCTTGGTCCACTTGATCTTACTCCACGGCCCTTAGACCAGAAACCAAGTGCGGATGCAGCAGCAAGAGTGGAAGAGATTCAGAAGCTCCATGAGTTAGTTAAGGGCAGAATAGATTAGACTAATGCATAATCTAAAGCCCAAGCTAACAAGCATAGGAGAAAGATGGTTGTTAAGCCTGGAGACCTCGTATGGATACATTTGAGGAAGGAACGTTTTCCTTCCAAAAGGAAGAACAAACTGATGCCAAGAGCTGAAGGTCCATTTGAGGTTTTGGAGAGGGTAAATGACAATGCCTACAAGGTTGATTTGCCAGGAGATTATGGAGTTTCAGCCACGTTCAATGTGGCAGATTTGAGCCCATACCTTTCAGATGACTACCTAGCAGATTTGAGGATCAAATCTTTTCAACAAGGGGAGGATGATGGAGTCCTACCTAGCCAAGACCCTAAGGATGATCAATCAAGTGACGGAAGTCCAAAATCAACGTCCAAAGTCCAAAGGATGGCTCACATTTTGCAAAGGACACAAACAGAAGCATCCGGGTTCAAGGCTGATTTCAAGCCCGGTTTTGTGTTCTTGATTACTTAGGCCTCCATGAGGTTGAAGTCCCAATTTTTTGCATATCTTGGATCCCCAAGATGTTATCTACCTGGTCCAATTGATAAATTCAAGTTAAGTCAAGTGGAAGTTGAAGAACCAGGTCATTTTTGCAAACCGTGCAGGCTGGAACCCGGTTTAGACCAGTCTGAGTATTCTGAGGTTTTGGACGGGCAAATGAAGTCATAAACGTGTGATTCCACTTGGAGGAGCTAGAAGACATCCAGAGCTTTCCAACCATATGTGGCAATCCAAATCATGCCCACGTTTTGCATGGGATATGTGGCGTCCAAACGTTGCCTGCAATCTGCCTGAAACTGCCCGGTTGCACCTAATTGGTGCATTTGGTGGTTGATGTCATTCTAGGCGTCCAATCCCTACCTAGCAGCATGATTGAGCAGTTAAAGGAGTAATGGACACAATCATGGAGCAACCATATGAAGAACCAATGAGGAACAAGGAGAGAAAGGCAGAAACATCCTCATTGGCCAGCCGTAAAGCAACCCGGGAACCAAGCAGCTTTCTCCTTTACTCTCACACATGACCAGCTGCCTTTTTGCTTAATTGCTTACTTAGTAACAAGTTTAGCTTTAATCCTAATGATTAAATAGACTCAATGGTTGTAATTAGCAAGGATTAAGCTAGGAATTAGTTTAGTGTTTCACGGGTTAGCCTAAACCGTGAACTAAGCAAGATTAGGTTGTTTTGCGCATCCAACAACTGAAAGAGTTTGCTCCGAAGGGTTGAGTTGCGTAATAGCAGATTCGTAGGTCAATAAATCGTTGGATTTGAAATCGAACTCTCTACCTTGGGCGGATAGGAATTGAGACCTTCAAGGGTCCGCTCTTCTCTCCTCGTGATCGAAGCTGACCCCAGAAGTTGGGTATTCCTTCTTAAGATGACACTAAACCTTCCGATCTTGCTAGCCGGGGGCTCAGTCTTTCAAGATGAAATCTTTCCCCTTCCGGTCCCAGGGAATCGCTCTTATAGTAGGAGGTTGACTATGTCCCCAACTTCTCTTTATTAAGAAACTCGGTTTATAACTAGAATTATAATAAAAAGATTGTACCCTAAGCGCTGATCCCAAAGAAAGCAGTTGGCTCTTCCTACATCCATGCATAAAGAATTAGTAAGTAGGGTACTCGAAGCCCGCCCGCCACCTGGTCGTTCTTATGGTCTCTGGAATCGCTTTCAAAGCGGATTTAGTCATAATTTTTGCTTTCCATTGAGTGTAAAGTTCCGGCACCTGTGCGGGATTGATTTAGCTCAGAAGCGCCCTCTCTTTCACTTTAGAGGAGTACACATCGATGAGCTTAAGTAAGCGCTTTTGACTACTACACTTTGTTGATGCAACGAACTCTTTCTATTCCACGAGCAGACACCTTTCGACAGAGTCTTCCTTTCATCGGCTTGCTCTTTTTTTTGATGATCTACCTTCGAATGAGTTGAAAGGCCTTTGCCTTATCACAAGGCTTGTGAGCTGTGCCTTCTCTTTCATTCTCAAAACTTCTGTCGCTCCATCCCCGCAGGGGCAGAGAACCCGTCGCTGTCTCGGCTGTGCTATCGACGGCTCTGGGGAAGCAGTTTCCAAGCCATAAACCCTTCTTTTTTTTTTATGGATTGTTCTTTTTCTACATTTGCTTCCTCCGCACTCAATGAACAATCAGATGCGGGATTACCTGTTGATTGCGGTGTGCTTGTCTTGGTTGATTTCGCATATCTCTTTCTTGTTCTTGGGCAAGCTGCTCTTGCTCTTTTGGAATCAGTTGCAGTTGGCATATATAAATAAGTAGAAGATCCTGTCTTCTTTGATTTTTTAATTTATAGAGAGGAATCCCCTGGCCTTAGCTCATCTAGCCGTAGCTCATTGGGCGGATTGCTTTTCATAGCCAAAGTATGAAGAAAGAGAAGAATCGACATTCTTGGATTAGGCTGGTGCTATCTCTTATTTAAGAGAAATAATAAGGAGAAAGGCTGCCTTAGGTTTAGGAGTTTCGAGTTATCTCTGCATTCATAGCCTAGTTTCGTAGCCTTGGTGCCTAGCCTTCTGCTTCTGATCCCGGGAGAATAAAATAATAAGAATGGCTGTTCTTGAATCAGCTGTGAAAGACGCTCTTGCCTCAGTTGATGTTGGTGGAATAGACCCCTAAGCCCATTCCGTCTCTCGCTATGTCCTTTCAAGCTTTACAGACTGCCCATTAGCGGTCCAGTTTAGCAGACCTACCCATCGGCCTCATTCATCTTTTTACTCCCCCAGCCCCTAAGTCGAATTCTTGGCATCATAGAGGCATGGTCTAGTTTTGACTACCTCTGGTATTCTATCATTCTTTCTGCACTTTTGAGTGTGATAAGTCTTGCAAGTCGTATACGGTCTATTTCCTTCAAGAAGCCGAGTTGGCATAAGGTAGTATTGAAGACTATTCCCTATTCAAAGTAGGGCTTAGTCAGCGGCAATGGCTTTTGCAATTCCTTCTTTATCTGTCTTCTCTGGGTAAGCTGCCGTGCCTGTGTCAGCAGCGCTATAAAGGATCTCTTTTCAGTCTGCGATTGGTCCCTCAGTTGATGTTGGTGGAATAGACCCTATGGGAGCCCCGTGAAGGCTAATTTCTCTGTCCGGCTATCCCCCCTATGTCACCAATTGTTGCAACGAGGGTGACGTCATTGAGGCCCTCAAGGACATGCTTAGCAAAGGTATGAGAAAATGTCGCCAGTTCTCTAAAGTCAAGGGCTGGAGAGTATAAGAGCGCACTTTGGGACTGAAAAAGATGACTCATATTCTATTGGGAATTATCCGTCTTCTTGTTTTTACTAGGAGTCTGAGTGGAACTTGCTTTGCACTAACCGAATGTACAATAAATTTCCTATTTGAATGTAACAATCACTTGTTGAACTCTGGTGACGTTCGAATGGATTGTATCGTGGGTCTTCTCAGATCCCTTGACAGAAACGATTTTTTGCCTTTCCAGCACCAGCGGAAAATGTAACAATAGCAGGACTCTTTTATTTGTCCATATAGAAGATGCCCTTGAAAAAACGGGCAGTCGAGCGAGCTAGAGTAGAGCAGGTGCCAGTAAGGAGGATCAGTTAATAGAGAAAATATAGTAAGAGAGAAGAGCTTGGTCTAGAGCCGGCGGCCTTCTTTTCAGAGACTTCTTAGCCCCGTCCACCAATCCCTTTCCACCTGACTGAGAACTTCTTGTTTAACCCGGATGAACCCGTCTGTCTTCGTCACCCCCGGCATTCAAACTGTCTATACTTTGTCACCTTGAAATACAAAAATTCTCTTTCGAACCAATGATGTAACCCTGACGGGGAATGAATTCCTAAAAAATTATGTCCTTGTCCTCTACTTCGAGCTTGAAAGTCTCACAGGTTTAGGAAAGCCTCGGACCAAGCCAAAAGCTATTACGTCAATATCCCTGAGTAACATACGACGATTGCCAGCATTCGCTAAGCATGTAGAATATGAAATGGGCCTGGTTATGCAAGCTTGCATGGAATAGGACCAACTTCGAATCTTGGATGGACTTCGAAATTCCCTTTAGGAGAAAAGGTACAGAAAACAAAGGGAACAGCGAGCCTTGTTCTGATTCATGCGGTTCTATATATTCTCTTACTTTCGTCAGGATCTCCGAGTCAGGCCCCTATGGCTGATGCTGTGGTAATCCCAATAACCCAATCCAAAAAGATCGCATCGATCATATTAATCTTAATCTGACTAAAGCTTCCTGGCTAACATTTAGGTTTCCAACGAATCCGCTTCTCTCACAAGGTAAGAAAAGAAGCTCATTATCATATAATCTTACCAAACAAATAGAAATAGGTTAATAATGCTACCGTAACTAAAGTCCAGAAAAGATGAATATTAATATTCATCCCGGGAACAGACCCTACCAAACTCCTTATTACTTAGTTATTTATATACCGCCTTACTTCCAAAAACAAAGTTTATAGCTTGGTAATAGTTTTATGACTAACTCCTCCCTCAAAGGAGTCAACAAGGACGGGAACAATAAAATAACCGTGGTGCAGACAGAAAAGCCGCCTTACAAGCGGGAGATCTTTGAGTCAATTCCCTACAACTCCCGGCTCGCGTCGTATTCAATCATTATACTCCTGCAAGGACTAACCATGTTACGTTGGATATCTATCTACGAGTTGGTACGTTAGGAGGCTTAGACTTTCCAAGAAAAAAAAAGCAAGTACATCAAAAATAGACAAAATAGACTTGACAGGAGATGAACAATTTGCTATCCACCGTCGGGTAGATAGTTCATCTGGTCGTTTTAGAATGGGGCTCCTTAACTAGCTAATGATAAGTTGCTTGTTAGCCAAAAGGGAGTAGACTAAGGCACAAGCTCTTCCGTACCTTTCCTTGCCCCTGAGGAAGGACACTTCAGAGATTTAGCTCACTTCCGTTGTTGATAGGGGCCGGTTGAGTGCCGAGTTGGTAGCTGGATCTTGCGTCTTTAGTGGGAGTTGATGGACATCTCAAGGGATGTAAGGCTAACTATATCCTAATCCTACTAGGGCGACTAGAGCTCATGCCGTCTAAATATCCTGGGTTAACCTTAAACGAGTTAAGGAATAAAGTGACTTATGTATCAGTAGCTGAATCACTCTTTCGACGCGTTAAGGAGCATTCGACTGAGATTAGATTCGTGGGTAGCACTTGTTGAAGTAAGGAATTACCTTTTCGTTAGTTATAGAGTAACTAACCGCTTCAATTGGACTCCTTGGCTATTGAATCAACGACCAATTCCCTGTGTTATCGGGCCTCGTGTTTTTTTTCTTCCTTTGAGAAGCAATCTCGCATCTGAGAGTAGGCTTTCTTTTTCTTCGCCTTCTTTCCTTTATTTCACTGAAGTTAGGTAGGTTAGGAAGTAAACCATCAAGCAGTGAAATAAAAAAGGTTGTATTCAGGAATCACCTTCATCTTCTCGTGTCAAACCACTGCCATTGAAACTAGATTTCCTCGCACGCAAGAAGGAGCAAGCGAGAAGTACTAAACGGACCTTAAACGTCAGGCAGGAGACAGATCCGAATACTGACTCGAGAAAGAGGCTAAGGTAGCTTACGGGTATGGGGATCAGAAAGACTAAAGCGGGAGTGCAATTACCATAGCTAGTTTCGTGAGGAAACTCTTTTTCGCAGGTTCAGTGAAGACTTTCAAGCGAGCTTTTTCTTTTGTCAAGGAAGAGAGGGGATAAAAGAAGTGAGTCTTTCAAGCAAGCTTTCGGCTGTGCAGATGGGGAATCTGAAGAGATCAGCGCTTCCGGCGGTTCAAGGAAGGGAACAAGGACTCCGGGCAAGTCGATCAGAGCAAGGACCAGAGAGAGACGTTAGAGCGTCTACAGGTTGAGTTCCATCTATCTCTTTCGGGAAAAAGGCTAGTTTGGTACGCTCAAAAGTGAAGTCAGTTAGTGGAGCCCGTTACCGTTAGTCAAGTGATTCGCTCAGTGCTCGGTAGGTCTCCAATAAAACGGTTAGTTGCGTTACGGGGGTCGAGGGCGACTTTCCAGAATATACCTTGAAAGTCAGCCTTTCAAGAGTAGCCCTTCCACACGCCAAGCGCCGGGATGGAAAAGGTACCAGGGAAGCAGTTCTTGGGCTAAGACCGAGGCAGTAAGAAGCTCTTTTCCTTCCGAAGTTCCATACTTTCTAGTAGAGGACGAATGGAAAAGGAAGAGAAAGCTCTAGCCTCCGATTCAGATTACCCCTACATTCCAAGATCAGAGAATGATAAAGACTTAGCTGCCTTAGCGGAAGCATCGGATTCGGATGGTTCAGCCAAAGTAAGTTTCCCCGATCCCGACCTAGTCTTAGCACCCACGTGAGGGGATCTTTCCTGCGGAGGGCATCTTCGAGGGAGTGAGACTGAGAACCTCATGCTGGCCGTCTTATCCGCCCGTCATTAGATGATTGGTAAATGAAAAGCAGGAACTTGGGTACACTTATTTTGAAGCATGCGTAGGAAAAGTTTGAGCTCCGCTTTCCGTCAGCTGTTTCAGTCTTTTCTGCTAATTGAGTCTTATCTGTCACTTGCTGCTTCTGCCCATTCTTCCTTTATAAAAATGATTTATGCGGACGAAGCATAGTCTAAAGCTTGCCTTCGCTCACGTCTTCATCTGGTCTAATTTCGGGGTGTTGAGGGATAGTTGTCACCTTTCCCAGAGCGTCAATCAGTCGGTTCCACATTTTGAGCGGAGAGGTGGGGTCAAGGGCGGCAGCACTTAAGAACAGAGTACCTGAACAGCTTACTAGTCTGACGGATGAGGGTAGAAAGGGCAAGGAGTGATGAACAAGAAGGAAAGAGTCTGATCAAGGTGTAGAATCTTCCCTACTGGCATTCAACCCACTACGCGGTAGTTCAGGCGAAGGTAATCAGTCTCAGGGAGTGAAATCAACCTTTTTAGCTTCATAATGATGAAAATGAGAATTTCATCATTAGCTTCGGGTGAGGATGAGTAAGAAAATGAAATCAGACTGTTGCTGTTAGAAATGGAAAATTCTTCTTCCTTAACCTGACCGCTAAGGACTGGCATTCTTTCTGCAAAAGCGGTTAGACCGGAAATGGATGCAGGCTTTGACACCTGCTCCGATGCCCGCTCCTTCGCCCCCGCATATGGAAAAGGATCTGCTCTTGCCGGGAGAACTGGTACTGACCTAACTGGCCCTATTCCTACATGACAGGAAGACCTTCTACGCCAGTCCTACTACCTGAGTACGGACCAGACAAGGAATATCTCTTACTCCAGTACTCAAAAAAAGACTTTTCACTCTTGGAATTGAGATAAGGCTATTTGAACTAGTTTCAAACTCCTTCGGACCCTTCCTTTGTCGTGGGCGTAGGAAATCCAAATCCCATAGATAAGCCCATGGGAAAGAGGGTCGGATTAACCCCGAAAAAAGTGATCCAAAAATGGATTTGACCGTCAGTTTCAGGGTATGTCCGACCAAACCCGTGAAATCCTGCAAATAAAGCAAAAACGGCTCCCATAGAAAGTACATAATGGAAATGTGCAACCGCATAATAAGTATCATGTAGAGCAATGTCTAGCCCAGAATTTGCCGGGACTATTCCAGTGAGTCCGAACATGGTGAACAAAAAGATGAACCCTACAGCAAATAACATGGGTGTTTTGTATTGTATCGAACCCCCCCTTTCACTTCAAAGTCAAGAATAAATGCGATCCAACTAAAGATTTTCATTCCAGTGGGGACAGCTATGATCATGGTAGCTGCGGTGAAGTAGGCACGGGTATCAACGTCTAAGCCCACAGTAAACATATGATGAGCCCAAACAAGATCTGAAGCAAATCTGATTCAAGCTCGACAGGCCACCTATCTGTGGCTGCCTTTGAGATCAACAGATTCGCATTCAACAGCCCCTTGGAGACGCCAAAGTGGCTTGAGTTGGTCAAACATCCATTGGGATAGTGCGTAAGACTGACATTAACCACTGAAGAAGGGGAGCGAGTAACCGTTGGGTTACCCAATTCCCAATGGCGAAAATACGTCTCTTCCCTCCTCCCTCAATAGACTGCTCTAACCTTCCTACACTGGTAAAGCTTCATACAACTCTGCCGACTCTTCATTGAGGAGTGGACAAGAGGGGGAATAAAAATTACAAGATTCACTGATGAATGACAACTTTTCATTGTTGTCATCGAAAGCGAATCGAATAACAGGATCCCACAGAACACTTCGTACACCACATTCCCTTCTTGTCAAACTCTCCGGAGCCGATAGCGGGGATCATACGGCCAAAGAGCAATTGAAGATCTTCATGATCTATCGATCTTTCCATATGAAAAAAGTCCTTGAAGTAGGCTAAAACCTCAGCTTCAAAAACCCAAGAAGAAAGACCTTTCAGTCTTCTTCATGAGTTAAGTTCGGGTTCTTGTATGAAGTCCAGATCCCAGTGGTGAGGGGTCCCTTTATCCTATCAATGGAATCCGTGAGAAAAGAATACCGTTTCAGGTATTCCCTCTTTGTCTTTCTCAATCAAATTAGTAAAATCAATGTCAAGATGTTCAATTCTTTTATAAGGAATGGTCTAGCCGGAAATTCCGGTTAGATTTATCTAATTGAAATCCGAGGAGCGTAGCAGCTCGAGTGACAACGAGAGGAGCGAAGTAAGTGAAACGAACGGGCAAGGAGCTACAGGATCCAAGGAAGAAATTCCAGTCTTGTTAATTCTTTTCAAATAAGTAAATCAAAAATGGGATGACGGAGAAGGGAGGGCTTCGATCCATTGTGATTCGGTTCCTTGGTGTGGAGAGATCTCTGCCATAAAACAGAGAGCTCGTAGGCCTTATTCTGTAGATCAAAGAGCGACTTCTCTATTCATTCGAAGTACTTACCATTTGAATATAGAACTGAATAATTCTGGGCCGACTACGTAGACTACATGCGCATGACGTGCAGTGGCTTGGAAGTAAGCTACCTTGACCATCTTCCGAAGTTATAAATAATCTACTGATCAAACGCTGTAAGAGCGGACTGCTCTACTCAAAGTCACGCCACAGTGATCCCCGAAGTGATCTTCTTCTAGAAAAAGACGAAATCTGGCAGCCAATTGTTGGAAAAGAATAACCAGCCCAGCTTCAAGCTCAATTCTTCCATAACATAAGGGGGCGAGGTTGCGCGCGAGCCAAGTGACGTAAGTGCACTTCAGTACTTCGCGCTACAACCATCTCTTTTTTATAGGTTCTACGGACCGATGCCTGCTGCTTCATCTGAGAGAAAAGAATCATAGATATGCCGGTCATTAGAAGGAAGAACCTCCATAAAAAGATTCCTCGTGTATCATCTGTAGCAAAACTATGAACGGGAGCTAGCAATCCGGACCGTATGGAAAAGGTTCCTAAGACACAGCATAGAAAAGTCACAATAGACAGAAGCAAAGTCCAAGAATGAAGAAGGGGTAAAATTACTGAATGAATACGAGCTGTGGCTAATACCCGAGGCATAAAAGAAGCATTTTCTACAGGATCCCGAAACCACCAGCCACCCCGACCTAATTCATGATGAGCCCACCAACTTCCTGGCAAGATGCCTACGGTTAAAAACCACCGACATGTCAAGATCCAAATTCGAATTGGTTCCTGGTCCTGGTCAGAGACCACTGTGTTCGCGCCGGCGGTCCAACAAAGAGGCGAAGTAGTGGTCTCTTTCTTTCCATTACGAAAGAAAGGCTTCGCCCGCTCCCTCCCCGTGTCCACTAGCGCTCTTGTCCAGAGCGAAGAGAAGGCGAAAAAGCGCCGCCGAAGCAGCATGAGCAGGCTTCTATTGCTACGCAACAATAGAGCAGGATAGCATTTGGCGCCCACATGTTTGAATTGTTGGGTAAAGAGCTCAGAAGTTAGACGGGATCCGACGCATCCAGCAGAGCAAAGCAGCGTTCCATTCTTTTCGGCGACATCCTTCCACATTGGCGGCGAGTGGAGTGCCACAATCCCATTCATCATTTTTGATCTACATAAGCCAAAGCCCATAGCACTGGCGACGTCTCCGGCATAAATGCAAGGAGGATGTATAGCTGATATAGGATCTTGTGGAACAGGATTTGATTCTGCAAGCGGTTCGGTACGAACGAAGAAATTTCGAACAAAAGGATCGGAACTCGCTGATAGGAAAGGAAAGAAAAACAAAGCAATGCCAAGAGCTCCGTCAATCCGCTGTTCATCGATAGACGAAGCTCTCTCTTTATCATCTCGTGCCAGATGCAACAAAGGATGAGTCCTTTTTCCTTCTCGCGAACCACGAGAGCGCGACGCACCCAGAAGAGCAAAGCTCATTTTCCTTTCAGGGTAAAGCGGCGCGTAAAAAAGAGCTGGCTTAGTCCGGTTCCTTCGCGAACAAAGTTCAGAATCAACTTCAGTTCTACGAACGAAGAGAGTGTACAACTGGGGTTCGTGAAGAACTCTACTTTGAAGCTCGTAACGAGGAAGAGTGCGAATGGAGTTCGTGAAGAAGTTTAAGACAAAGGAAAAAAGAAGACTTTCTCTATGGCCTCCTCGTTTTGAGACATTATGGCTTTGGGATCGACCCCGGTAACAAAGAAGGAATCCATAAAAAGAAAGGATCCGACACCATAATAAAATACTACCTTCATGATTAGACCATGTCCCTGAGATTTGATAAAAGAAAGGTGCATTAGCGGTTAATACGTTGTAATTGGATAAGTTATTAGGAATATGACAGAACAAAAGACCAAGGAAAGAAAGAAGAATACACCAAAATGCGGGTGCTGCACCAAACGCTGGTGGTTGTTTTTTGTTGTAAGTGAATGCAATGAAAAGACCCGGAAATAACGAATAATGAAACAATTCATATATTGACATTTCGTGCTCATTTCAAAATTTCTGCTTTGTTATTCCCATCATCCGGTAACCACAGGATGATCCACAAGAAAGGTGGCAGGATTCGAACCTATGGCCGGCCCGCCCCTGACCTGCTGGGTTGGGTGGCCGGGTTAGCACCCCTCGTCGCCTCTGTACTCGAAACAGATGCGCTTCGCTACCCAGCGCGTAACCTTGTCTCCTCTACGGTTGTGCCATTACCAATCAATCGCGGGTAACCTCCGGTCCGGCCGCCCCTGACCTAATAAGCAAATTTATCCTTATGACCAAACAAGGACCAGCTTACTTACTTCTCGAGCGATAGTTCCACAATTCCAACCTTTTTCTTGTTGGGAGTAAGGAAGCCAAGGGCTACCAACCGTTTCCTTGGGCTTGGAGATAGAAGGTTTCTGGAGGAGATAGAGTTTCCCAGGTTGGATTTTTTTTCAAATAGGACTAGTTGGGTAGAAAGAGGTGGTGAAATCTAACCTTTACATCGATGTTTGGCAGGGCGGGTCGCTTGAGTGTCAAAACCAAGCGGTGGTTGTTTTCCCTTGGCTTATTGACCTATGCCCATGGATTTTTTGATGATTCCCAGTCGAGAAAGCTGCAGCCGATGTGGATTGAAAGGAAGTTGGGGGTGGACATAGATCCTTCCGCCTATCCAGAGTGTTGGAAATAAAGCAATGGTCTTTGAAAAAGAATTTTCCGATCACTGGACTTCACTGACACTTTGATCTCCTCACAGCAACCTCAACTACGAGAAAACCCGACGTTTACGAAGGCTTCGAATATTGCAATCAAGGCTAATCACCAGACTGCTCTGGAATAGGTTAATCGCCGGAGACAAGAACGAGTGAATGACGTTTCGAGAGCATGCCTTAAAATAATAATAGAGGGCGTAGACTTGAACAGTGAAGGCAAGCGCAATTATCCATTTTCTATCCTTCCTGTCAGCAAGGCAGGCCCGCTATAAAGCCTACCGACCAGAAAGTCCTCTTAAACGGGAAAGCCAACCAAATAAAAAAGTTTAGACTTTTGTTGCCGAATCGAGAGGGCTTGGCTTGTACCAGGCTATAAAAGACTTTTCTTCGAGCGAGCGGTCTTTTGAAGTAGCGTAGCACCGGGAAATTTTCGCTTTTCAATGAGCCGGCTAACATCAGTGTACCACGGCTCTTCATCTTCCTTTTCTTCTTCTTGAAGACTTTTTTAAAGACGCTTTTCTCTTTCCTTGATTGATTATCTTTGGTTCTTCGGGATTTGAATGGTGACCTACCTTACACTGACGTATTCGTTTTGATGCGAAATAGCGTTCAAAGATCACTCTTTGGCCTTGCTACTGGATTCTGAAGCTTTCTTTCTTCACGTCACTCTCTTTAGTAGTATCCTATTCAGTGGATAAGAATTCGTATGCTATGTATGATTCAGTGGATGAAAGATCGGATTTTTCTTGTTCAACATATCTTTCATCCGCTCTCGTTAAGATTTGACTTTTGCTTTCTTCAAAGAGCATCCTCACTCAAAGAAAGAAAGATCGAGGATCCACGCCTTCCCTTCGGAAATCTCACGTTGCATTGGGCCCCTTCGAACTCTGGAAATATCTCCCTTATGTTGCGTGCCGCGGTCTTCTTTGACGCGCTTTCATTCTTGGCTACAGCGTGATAGTGGAACCCGCCATTCTCATGCATTTCCCTTGAAACCACTACGGTTTGACACCTTCTTTTAGCTACCAATCTTTTACAAACTTCCTCAATCCCGCGTGAGATAGTGTTACTGACACATAAGGCTGAAGCGTGCTTTTCGCCAGTAGCTTCTCTTTTCTTTTCGCTTTGATTCTATCAAAATACATACACAACGAATATCTATTCATAGGAGTGAGTGACCCATGGGGAGGAGGGTAGTGAATTCATTGTATGAAAGTGGGAGTGAAAGGAGCAAGCGGAGGCTCGAAGGCTTTATGGCGCGCTTTCCGTTTTCTCGCTTACCCAAGCTCTTTGACAGACTCGCGGGGTACCGATTTCCTCCTGCTTCGTGCGTCGGGCCGGGCCTGTACATCCCTGTCTACTCCTCTTTTCCATATTTCCCCTACTATGATATTAGCCGGCCTGTATACCAACAAGAGCAACAGCTTTGATTCAAAGAGCCACATGTACCGCGCGCGCCGCTTCAGCCCCAACAGCTTCTTTGTGATTTACATACTGCATGGGAACATGTCCGCCTCTAACTCCTCATGAACCTAACGAAAGAACTTAACCAATTGAGCGCAGGTTATTATTCCAAGCACCAACAAGCCGATGATCGTACAAGCGAAAGAAAAGACTAATGAACCTTCAGCCCCTCTTTGACTTTGAAGTTCTTTCCAGATACATGGCTTACATACCCGGCTCAACAAACATTCTTGGAAAACAATCGAATCGAGGGTCCGGAGGAGCCATTCAATCTTGTGAACTAATCGAGACCGAAATTGGAAAAAGAGATACGAACGAAGAAAAATAACCAATCGATGAAAGAACATGAAACCATTCTGTTTCAATAGAGGTACGAGAAACGGTTGAGGGCAATGAAGTAGGTGAAGTGGTTAAATTTTGCGAGCTGTTCCAACCACTGCTGGATGTGATTCCAAGAGCCAAACGAGAATGAATACCACACAGAAGAGTCAAGACCGGGCTCCCTAATAGAATGTTTAACCGATCCATTCCGGATTGACCGAATTGGTACAGAAGTTGTAACATGGGAAAACTACAGAAAACACGACTTATTTGAATAACCCGGTGACCCACCAATTGTAGAAGTAGGATCTTTGGCAAGCAATAAGCACTTAAATAATACAATTCGAGTGTACCATCTTCTTTCTCATTTCGAAGAAAGGGTGCGGGAGGAAAAGGAAACAACGGGGGGATCCGAATCGGACCTAAATGGAAATGACATGAAAAGTCTTTTTCAAAACCTAGCATTAAGGGCGTTACGACAATATACGAGAGGAATGGAGAAAAACTCGTGATTGGTGTGGAGAAGAAGATCTGTTTATGATATAGTTCAAAAAAGAGTCGTCTCATTTTCTTACTTCTTCCTTCGTCTTCATTCACTTCAAGGCTGGTTCTGAACGCTGCGTAACATCGAAGTCAACCTGAAGTGTTGCACTGGGATGGGAAACAAAACAGAAAGTATCATGGTACGTCGTCCTTCACTGAAATGGAACTGACGGGAGTGTTCGACTTTCTCTCCTTGTACCGCTTACGCATTATACAATAGAGTCTCCCCATGGCAAGCAGACCCTTTCTTGCCCATTTCAGCCTTGCCCGTATATCCTTTTTGTCTGGGCAAGCCTTTATACCCGTTATAAGACTACGAACTATAAAGCGCAAGAGCTTTCTTTCCCAAACCAACCAGTCAAGTTGGAGGGTCGAAAGAATGACGAAAAACAAAGGAGGCTGGGCTATCAAGTCACGACGATTGGGCTGGAAAATAAAAAGAATAAGGAAGTATAGGGACGAGAAGAAAAGAAAGAGGACAAATTTCAAGATAAAAACAAGGAAAAATTCTAACATAATGAACATTTTTTTCGATTATTCCCTCCAGACAGAAGTTTTTCCTGATAGGAGTAGTGAAGAATGTTAGTGAGTTGTGTGGTTGTTGACCAAGAGACAGCATGGGACGTTTGGGGCCTTTTCTCTCTATATTATATATACGAAATGAGAAGAAAAATCAATATGCTGGAAATGGACTGATTTAGCGTCTGAAAAGCTATCTTTAGCTATGATTTTTCGTAAGAAACAGCATTTTGTTCTGCTTCCGCGGACTCGGAACTGTATTCATTTCTTAGTTATAGCCTCCATACTGAGAGACAGGTTGACGGTTCAGCTCCGGAGCGTTGCTATCCCATTTTGCTTTTCTTTGTTTAGGTAGCTTTTTGTTGTTAAGCTACCCTACCAAATTGCTCTCGTTCGCTCCTCTCCTTATCAGTCGAGCTGCTTCGCTCCTCCGTTTAGCTCTGTTCGCTTTTTTTCTTTCATCTTTTTTCTTTTTCGCTTGCACTATCTATCTTACTTACGCAATTACTGATTGATGTTATATATAAGGTAGATCCCGTACTGCGGGATTGATTCATTGAGTGCAATACAACAAATGTAAATGCAATCAAAACTATGCCTTCTGTGTTGCTCTTTTTTCCCCAAGGGATCGAGGGGTGGCTCCTGTTCTCGAAAGAGCTCCAACTTTTTTTATTGCATTTTCGCATTTCACATGGGCTACTGATTTTAGAATGAGCGCTACTTTTCCTGTCAATCCAGCTTTCCCTGACTACTTTTAGGAGGTACTCTATATCTACCGCGCTGTCAGTATCTGGCTTTTTGAGCATTGGATAGAGTGCATAATTAAAGGCGGGAAATCCAATCATTGTTCTTTTTGCTAGGACATAGATTTTCTCTATGAATAGACGATAGCTTCTTTTAGTCCAAAAGCGACCTGACGGTTTATGATATTCGCCAATTGTTTCTGGGCTCTGGAAAGTAGAGTGAGAGGTAAAAAAAACTGCATATTTTCATCCTGGGGAATCTCTGAGCACGTGGGCTTTTTCTCGAGAACATCAAAAAAAAGAGAGACCAAGGACGTTAGTTGTATAGTTGGATTTTTCTGGACCATAACAGCCTTGGAGCGGTACATTGGTTTATGGATACGCCTAGGCGCACCGGGCCATAATCCGCCCGTTGCCGGGCTCTGATGGACTCCTTCCTGTTGAGGAGCCACCAATGATGCGTGCTCTTTGTAACTACAGACCTCTTCCAAATTTATGGTCAAAATCTCCAGATCAAAAAAGACACAAATTTCCCAAAACCCGCCGTTCGAGCATCCATCTTCAAACTTTCTTTCCCAGATCTGTGAAAACCGATTAAAATACTCTACTGGCATCCCCGAAAACCTCAACCAAGCAAAGGTCTTTGCAATCCGATCATTCGCCTCCATGAAGTCCGCCATTTATGTACTGTGAGATAATGGCCGGCGATCATCCAGGGGCCGCCCGAAATTACTTTGACTTTTCTTTTTCATTCAGAAAAAATAGGACTAAATAATAGCCACACTCAAAAGAAATAATGCATAAACCCCCTTACCCAGATCAGTTTCATCTTATCCTGTAAATAAAGCGATAGATTTGCCAAGTAATTTGACGATACCCAAGGAGCACGTATTCTGCGCAGTTGCACCCTCTCTGGTCGTCATACTCCAATACTAGCACTTTATGAAAAAAGTTGTTCTTCTTGTCTGAAAATCTCATTGTACTGCCCCATGAGATCCTTTTCCAAACATAGCTTCAAGGGGTTCGAGGTAAGCTTGACTTTGGCATCCGAAAAGCAAAATCTCGAAAGAATCTCTTTATTGTTTTGGAAATAGTTTAATCCCTTCTGTAAATGCTTGAATTTCCGACTTTCTCCATTCCCTTGCCTCAGGAAAAGAAAAAAGTAATCGACAACTAGGATTGACAAAGGCACGATCAATCTGTTCCCGGATTCTGGCTAAGCCTTGTCGATTGTTCGTCCAAGTCTAAAAAGCAAATCCAAGGTCAATCCAATCACAATCATCCTTTGCGGCCTCATTGAATTCCTGGAACCTTATAAGGGAGACAGCGGCACCATCAGAGCTCCCATGTCGTCATAAATCCAATCTGTGGTAGCTTGCAACCGAAGAGGAGTATCCCCTCTCTCGTAGCACCAAGAAGTGTAAACTAGGGTGATTTGGTTGGCTGTCATGATATGTCCCAGGTTATAGACATTGAACCTCTTGCCCCCCAATCCCAACTGTTTGGAGTTACATATGAAGAAAGGAGCAAGCGGAGGCTCGAAGGAGCGCGCTTTCCGTTTTCTCGTTTGGTAAGGAGAAAGCCCGATCTATGTTGGCTCGAATGATGAAGAAGATGAAGGAGGCCAAGTCTGACGGAAGCATCTGCGGACTCTGAGAAGAAAGGTCCATGGCCTAGGGTCACTATCACCAAAGAGGAGTGCATAAGTTTATGGAAGCCCTTGCGTAGAGCCCTGATTGTCAAAGTCCTGGGGATGTCAGTTATAAGATAGACGAGCAGAAAGTTTCATTTCTTTTGGGACTGGAGCAATGTAATGGTCCCTGGGGGAAATAGGGCATTAGAGAACTGTTTGCAAGTGGAGACAAAACATCAGACCATCCAAGGTAACTATAGCAAAATCAGACTACTTATGGAGAACACTCACCGGCGGGAGGGCAAGAAAACGGATGCGCAGCTCAATCCCTTCAGGGTCGGAACAAAGGCCTTTCGGACCATTGATGCTACCTCCCAACAGGCGTCGCAAGAGGACCACGTGGCTAAACCATCAGCGTCAACTAAAAAACCTAGTCTTTTCTTCTTCAAGGAGAATTCCCAATCGTATCGCCTCAATCAAAACCCCTAATACGAACCAAGAATTGGATTTCAATGCCTTTTTTGGATTGCAACATAAACAGCACAGGGGATCTCAATTCCTTCTCTCAGGTGAAAGTCTTTACTAAGACGAATGTCTAATTCAACATCAAAGAAGGCCGAGGACGCGCAGCTCCTTGAGAGCAATTGCAGACACCAAGCATAATCTTCTTTCTTTGACATCTGGTCATAGGGAAGAGATTTTCACTTCAACCCTCCGTCTTCCTCCCCCCAATTAATCTACCTCCATTTTCGTATGTCCACTACCTGAGGGATCAGCAACCAGTGGAACTGCTGATCTTGTTTCCGACTGGCCAACAGACGAAGATTTGGTGATCCCCGACCACAGGAAATACTTACCTATTCAGGATGCGCTCACTAGTAGGACCAAGGAGATTTCGGAATTCATCTTTCAAAGTAGTAAAGGGATGAATAAGGGGTAAGAGAAGCCATCGTCTCTGGTTCAAGCTCAGCCGTAGGCGAGTGAAGGAAAAGCTATGGGAAGAAATGCCAGAGGGAAGGAAGAAAGATCAGCTGGTAAAGCAAGCTGCGCTACCTTTTTATTTACGGTTCAAAGTCGGCAAGGGGGATGGAAGAACTTCCGGAGTTAGCTCTCCAAAGGATCTTACAGGCTAGCTTACAGGGGAATACGATTAACCGATTACAGATAAGTGAGAGTGTGCGGGCAGGTAGGCCAACGAGTGAGGTAGACCGCTTTTCCAACATCCTACTAGCCCTTTGAATGGGATAGGCGGAGAAAGGCTTCGTCTTTAGGGATCGCCTTCACGTCAGGAGCGGAAAGAAGACCAATCGGATTACCAATAAGGGATAGCTAAGACAAGGCAGCGTCAAAAGAAAGCTTTGAAACTCTATCCGCAGGGTCAAAAGTCAACAGGAAGGCACCGGATAAGCAGATAACATAAACTACTACCGTACAGCCCATCCAAAAGACGGCATTCAAAGGCGTTGAACTTCGAACATACTACAACGAACATACTTCACTCGGGCACAGGGAAGATGCCCAGCTTAGCCATCCTACTCATACACGGAAAGCAAATCACAGGCAGTCTGCTTTCTCTACACCACCCAAAAGACGGATTCTGTAACCAGTCAGAAATCCTAATTGATCTCGGATTTGACATAGAAATCCTGATCTGCTTTATGGTGCTGCTTCCTCCAAGGATACGGCCACGAGTATTAGGCACACCATCTTCTGAAGTAAATGCTTGTGCTGGGGAGTCAAATGTATCCACCTGCAAGAGGGTGGGCAAGAAGCCAATAAGGTTCAGTTCATCGTTTCTGCTAATGGACACCCAGCCGTGCCACCTCCAACTATTATGTAATCGTAGTAATTTTATCATGGCAGGTGCAGAATGTATTAGCTTTGAGAAGCCGGACATAGAGAACACAAATGAAAAAAAAAGGGATACACAAAATAACTATGAATAAAATTTACTGCAACAACTCACCCGCCAAGCATCATCAGAGTAGCCTGGGGATTGGTTCCTGGAGACAAAGTGAATATTGAGCCATCACCTTGAAGAGCGGAGGTCAAACTAAACTTCAAGGTGAGGTTGATGGGGTCAGGTGAATACGTCATGGGCTAGTCCCGACGAGAGGCATAAATGCTTGGATTGTTCCAGGAAGAGGTTGATAGTTTGATAGTTCCTTTGATGTGTGGGTGAATCCCATTTATCTATCCCCAGGAGAGGCATGAATAGATGAGGGAGATGCGGGAAGGTTCTGACGTGATGGATGATGAGTTCTCTTTCCGTGTAAGAGTTAAACATCTCTGGATAACTCGTCTTCTTTAAGGGAACGTAGTTGAGCTCGACCATCGGGAGAGGATTTACGATCACTAGAATCGGGTTCCCGCGCGTGAAGCTATAGCCCTACCTGGAATGAATTACTATCGTTCCCAAGATTCAGAAACGGGCACAGCGTATAACCAGAAGTGAGAGGGAAGACTTTCATGAGTTTGTTGGATTGCCTCCCCTTTCGGGACCGTAAACACTAGCTCAACTTCCTTCCCCGCTGTTTCACTCGTTCAATCGTGACGGGCTGTCAGTCCTCTCTCGAGTTCTTAAGTTTCATGTGAGAGGGAAGAATGCTAGCCTTAACTAGTTGTTTTCCGAGAAGGTCAAAAGCATAACAAGAAGTAGCCGTTCCTGGGTTTCGTGGCACAGGGAAGCGCGCTAGTACTCGACCTTTTGGGAGAGGGAAGTTAAAACGGGTTGGTCATCCATTAGAAGGGGCGGTTTCAACTTCTATTGAAAGCTCAGATACCAATTCTTTTTTGGTCTTTCCGCAAGCACAAGCTGGGGAATTGGACGACTTCAGAACTATCCACAAAACGTCTTTACGAGGATTCAGGAGGTAAAGCCGGAGATAGGTCTCTTGAAAGGTATGCCTTGATGAGATGTTTTTCCCCGGGAAGGTTCTGACGGGTTAGTCCAGAGGATAGGCATGAATTCTTCGATTGATCCCTTTATGAGGGAAGGTTCTGACTTCATAGGTTAGGCAAGGTTCGGATAATACACTGTCTTACGACCTTGAAAGGGTAAGATTCCCTGCTTGCGAACCGGCGGTTTCAGTCCTAGTTTCCTGGCTTGCTAGCGGTTTCAGTCAGCAGATATCAATTCCAAGGTAACCGGCGGAAAGAAGTGTTTCTGCGCTGGCTTGCGATTCCGACCTTGAAAGGGAAAGACTACCACTTTCAGTCCTCTCAGGAGATCATCGTAGGCAACTAGCTTCAAGAGTTCGAGAGTTTCTTGCTGTCCAGCGCGTTAAGTCAGATACCGATTTCAAGTAGAGCGGGGAAGATCTCAAGAGTTGAAAGTGTTTCGAGCGGAAGAGGGGTTAGCTTTCCCAGCGTTAAAGGATAGACGCGCTGAAAGTCATAGTTTTCTTGGCTTGAGGTCCCGACCTGTAACATCTGAAAGGTTATGAAATAGCTCGACCGTAGGTTATGAAATAGCTCGACTGAAAGGAGAGGGAAGAGGTTTGGATGGGAAGAAAGCAAAAAGCTTAGCCCTTCTGATATAGATCTGAAAGGTGACCCGCGGTCAACTTCAAAGTAGTCCTGGTGAAAGAGTTAACGGATGGCCGATCGAAAGACTAGTAGCGCTTTAAGCGATTTCCCCAGCTTCAACCTACAGAGGGGGTTCTTTGTTTGCTCTGGCTCACGGCCCCGACCTTGAACGAATGCTAGCGGTTTAAGATACTCCTGCTTGAAATCCCAAAGAAAAGCAAATCGAACTTCCGCGTGAGAAGCTAGCGGTACGGGAAAGGTGCGTCACCGGTCAAAAGCATAACAAGAAGTAGACCTACGAACGGGAAGAGCGGGATACTTGGCGATGAAAAGAGTTAGATTTCAAAGCGAAAAGACATTGAAAGAAGAGCTTGAAAGGAATGGTTTAAAGAATTCAAGTGTTTTATCAACTCTTCTTTCATTTTATCGGGATTTTTCGTTGCAATCACTTCCATAACTTCGATTTCTTAAGTCATTTTATCGGGATTTTTCCTTGCAAAGAAGAGATAGGCTCTTCCCTCTGGTGTCCCAAATCTTTTTGACTCAGCCGGGAGTGAACGAGATTATGATTCCGGCCCCGCCATCTTAGTGGTACTAGTCTAATAAACTTTCACTTTAACTGCCAAGACTCGGTGTGGTAACGCTCTTAACGAATTACGTTTAACGTCCCTTTATGATACGATCGGCGCCTCGGGTCGGTAGCCGGGCTCCGGGACATTACTACCACGGCGACTATCGACCCGAGCCCAAAAGGGTCACTCTGCTTCCACCCTCCCCTGCCACCGCCGCCGTCTCCGGCGCCGCTGCCACCAACTCCGCCACTATTGGCTCCAAGCCTCTGCCTTCTCTTCTCTACCGGAGCCTCTCTGAACCTATTGATTCTCTGGGTGTACTCAACACCCAAACTGCTGAGAATCCCAATACGGAAGAGTTCCGTTCCCTCTCTGCTTTCGGCCAATTCTTGAATTCTCTAATTCTCTGTCGCCGGAAAATTCCAAGATTACCAGCGCCGCATGGAAACAGTGGCCTTTCCTCTCCATCGATCATTCTCTGATCCCACTGCCGCTTTAGAGTTCCAGCCGCCACTCCGCCTAGACCTTCTGTGGCGGCACAAACCATCAAATCCCCCCGTAGCTCCGCTGAAGAGAGTCCCAATACCAAGGTTGAATCTTAATTAGCAGTAATTTTTCATTCTTGGACTAATTGCAGAGGCTGAAGAGGATGAAAGAAAGACTGAGACAGATGAGACAATGGTGGGATGAAATTGATATAAAGATTTCGTAGTTAGACCGTTGATACCCTGCCTAGCTGAATAACTGACCGATGGCAGAATGGTAAGCTTCCTCGTTAACTTGCGAGGGTCGGCACTTATTTCGTATGGGGTGCAACTACAATGCTTGAGAGGTCTCAAAAGTAAGATAGGAATGGTAAAAGAGTCGAGATAGATGTCTGTCTCTGCCGCGCCGTAGGGCTTTCCAGGTAGAGCTGCCATTTCTATTGGCCTGTCCTGTGCCAGTCAAGGTAAGGAGTTGAAAAGGGCATTCATCCGTCGGATTAGTCTAACTCGGTAAATGCATGGATTAATGTTCTCAGTATGAGTTCTTTCTTTCTTCATTGGGTGAGTTGGGATTAGAAGAAAGTCTCCGTAGGTCCGCTACACCCCCTTTCGTTCAATCTTAACTACGCCATGCTTAACAGACAATGGATTATGATTATCGGTCTATTTTCCGATCTTGATTTTCTTTTTTGAAAGAATTCTTTTTAATAACTTAAATTCATTTTGCGGAGAGTAGTCCGCAAGCGGGTAAGTGAGCGAATAAGTTCCAGACGATCATTGCATAAGAGCGAGGGACCTGTGCGGGGGGCCCTTCAGTTCCAGTTTCCAGTTCACATGTTAGGGTATAAAGCTATCTAAAGGAGCGTTAGAATCCAAACTCCTTACAGGGATCAGATCAGTCCAGTAAGTAGGCCCAACTCCAGGCTCTTTCATTCACCTTGAAAACCGAGCTTTTAGAATAGAATGCTTCGCTAACCGAACCGAGACAGGCATCAGATGCTGCAGCAGGGGTTAATGTACCAGAAAAGGAATTCAAAGAGGGGTCTTACCTTCATTCCTTAGTCTACTGTCTATCCTGCTCTTACTAGAAGGATCTCTTAGGACTAACCCTCGACTAGGTCACGGCACATGAGAAACTAACCCCATAAAACCTATGCTACTTCGTCCTGGTAATCTGTCACCACTTTTGTCCTAAGTGACAAGTAGCTATATACGGGCACTGGTAAACACACAATGCAGTTCATAATGAGATGCACTCATGTCTGAGGTAAAGGCTGGAAAAATTTCATTCGATTTTGTTTGTTGGTTTGTCAATATATACAATTTTTTCATATCCCTCTAATGACACGTAGCCCCAGAACAGTGGATGTTGTAGTATACTTTAACTAATTATAGGTGGGCTTTCTTCTGCCCTGCCAACAAAATTCTAAATGACATGTCTCACGTTACACTTCACTACTTGCCTTGGTGGGAATTATGTTTTCGTAAACAAGTACCCTCCCTACCAAAGGCGATCCTATTACAGGAATAGCTTCCGGGACGCCTGTTACAATTTGATTTCTTTACCAGGTGAGAGCTTATACTAAGTACCATATAGCCCCAACTATTTCTTTAGAAGGGGCGACTATATGGTGCTTAGTATAGTAGATTTTTCACTCGCTCTTCTCTGGCTAGGATGTCACTTATATGGCTATCTTTTCTTAAGCCTAAGGGGGACTAAGGCCTGTCAAAGACCTAATCCGGCTTTCCGTGCGATATCTCCAAAGGCCTATCTCTCATCTTGAAGGCTGGTTGAATGGATCATAGAAGGTGCAAAATGTGCTTCCATTCTCTTTCCTATTTCTGTGCTTTTAGCAGCTTCTGCGCCTATTTACCAATCTGCGCTTGTTTAGCGGGCTTCTGTCATTCTCATTGGTTTATTAAGTGTTGTAAGATCCTCCTTCTCCTCCCTCTGCTTGGGAATCAGTATCGGGTACATGGAAGAGTCAGATTGAGAAAGAAAGGGTACGTAGAGGGGTCAGAAGTAGCGACGAGTTAATCAAAAGTGGCAAGTTTGTTCCGTAGGCTTTCGTGAATGGGGCTCATGGCTTTCGAAGTCGAAATCACCCGCTGATAGTTTAATTTTTTGTTCTTTCTCAAAGGGATCGTATTGACCCTCTTCAGAGCCTATGGGAGAAGACTGGGTAGAAGAAGCTTTTAGCCCCTGCTTGTTCTGTGCTATTTCCCGGTCGTCCAACGGTCTTTCCGGGTATGCCTCTAACTGAAATCTCCTTCTCTTCCTCAATCCAGTAGCGGAGGTAGGCGCATAAGCTCATATTCCGGGAGCGAATACACTCGTACGGGCTAAGGAGCTGGGACTGGTGGTTATGGATCTTTACCTAGAACCGAAACTGACTCTGACTTTCGATCTGGGTTTACTTGAAACAATAAACAATGGAACCAAAGGTTCCCATACATCCATCTAAAAGTGACAGATGTTACCATCCATGGACAAGTACGCGTCCGTACGGTATAACAGGACCTTAGCTATCTAGTGAAATAAAGGGCATACTTTGCTTGTTTCGTGGTATGGACCCCTGAATGGGTTCTGCTGCTATCGACACCTACCCAATTAACCAAATAACCAAAAGTAATCGATCGAGACCGCCTTACCTGATAGGGGGAGCAATCCACCAAAACGGTTAAGCACATTTCAAGGCTAGGTCAGGGAAGGAGCCCCGGTCTTTCTCTTTGTTGTGGGCCGAGTTTAAGTGATTTTCCGTTCCTCGGTAAATGTCTGAGCGAAAGGGTCATTGTAAAGTTTACCCAAAAGCGTAACCTTCTTATAAATCTTCAATCAGCAGTCGTTAGGGACGCAGATGTCGAAAAGAAAGTAAGGGACGGTTCTCTGGGCGCTTTAGATTCGAGTTAGTGTTGTACTGGCTGGACAAGCCCTTCGATTCATTAAGGCGTTAGACCGGACTTACACACTAAGGAAAGAAGTTCTTAAAAAAAGCACCCCACACATCAAGAACCGGTTACATGCCATCGGTACAACCCGGCCCTAGGATATCCGTTCCTGTCTCTCCAACTTAAGACAAGACCTCGTAGTAAACGAAACCGTTAGAATAAGGTATGTCGGTTGAAAGCTTACTTAGGCAGTTATGCTTCGTAGTTTAGGAGTGGAAATACGTTTTCTAGAGTGGAAGCACGAGATTAGATACTTCGAAAAGAATGTGCACGAGAAATGAGCCTGGGATGGTTGGTCCTGTCTTTTTAGCCACCCACCATTAGAATATTAAAAGCACTCCACGATTGACCGATGTAGTTACCATGTTGCTAGGCGGACGTAGCTAGCCATGTTGCTAGAAACCATGTTGATACGAGTGAAATGAAATGGATTTCAAAGGAGTGACGTTTGACCTATCCCTCTTATCCATAGCTTGATAGACTACTTATTAAGTATGCTATTGTGGGAATAATTCTATTGAATTAGGCTTGTCTTAATTGCCCTTGTGTTAGCAAAAGCTTTCGGAAGTCACCTATCAATCGATAACGTTTGGCTGCATTCGCAAGTTCTGTTTTTCTCTTGAAAGTTTCCATACTTTTTCTTATGTTCATATAATTGGTTTTAGGATCATTCATACCCTAAACAATGAATTTTCTTCGATTTCCCTTTGCATTGCATTCGAGTTTATTGACATAATGCCGTACGGTGCTAGGCTTATCGTCTTCGAATTCCACTCGTAAACTAATAGCGAACTAAAAGATTCTGTCTAAGAACTTTCTTTTCTTTCTTTCTCTCATTCGAATTCTCGTAGGAGATCGCTGAAACGCCATAGTACACGTAACACGTCCAATACCACGCCCAACTCTCAGTTGGATCGGTTCTGGAGCGCCAAGGCCAAAGAAAGGAACTACGAGTCCTTAGGTAGCTTGGGGCGGGGTCAGCGAAAGACCTGGGCCATCTGACTGACAGTTACGTTATAAGTCCAAGAGATTCTCAATCAACCTCTTTGTGATGGGCAAGCAGCAGGCTAGCATCCAATCGAGCGAGATGATTGAGGCGAGAAATTCAAACATCACTGTGCAAAAATCGTATGTAGTTTCTTGGTTCCCATCATTCCTCTCTTTTTTTTTTCACCATCCAGGGTTGGGTGGCCTCCCCAAGACACAGGGGCAACATAGTGGCATAGCATTTTCAATTGTTAGGTACAGAAACAGGAGCTGCTACAACAAGATACGAGAGAGAAAGAGCGAGAATTAGTACGTCTTAGGTCAGGGGTGCTTAGGATTGGAACCAAGTAAGAAAGTGGAATAGAGCGTTCAGAACCAGCATAGAAGTGAATGAAGACGAAGGGATAGATAGAACGATGATAAAGCTACATGACATTCAAATTCCTAATGAGAGTCAAGAAATTCTTGTTCTGAGCAGGTCATGGATAACTTTTGAAGCATTTGCTTGATTTGCCGGATTCTTTATTCCGGTCTTGGTCTTACTTAAATAGTACAGTTAGTTTCATTGATTGCGGATTGCCTTTCTACGCTTTCTGCTCTTTTGCTTATTTATCTCTTCAGAGGTATATAGTAACTCGAGGAAGAAAAGAGCCAGGAAAAATGCTATCATTTTGATAGTCTCCGATCAAAGAATATGCACGTGATTCAAAGGTCGAAGCGGAGTCCTTCGAGTGCCTTTTGTGATTCTCTTCACTTTAGCCGGTGAACCAATTTCATTGCCAGTGTTTAGTTCTTTTAAGCCAGTAGTTGATGTTCCATTTCGTGATTCCACTGCCGATCAAGACGCCCATGTAGGATCTATACGAGAAAGGCAATATTGGGTTCCGCTTGCTTTATCTTAGACTGTGCTCGCTTTCCAATCCGGGACAACAAATGCGTCAGGTTCTTTTTGCTTTGAAACCACAAAGTTGATTTAGTAAATATTTGATTAAACTAAGGGCTAATTGCATGTTTAGGGTTGAAAAAGGCGTGATACCAACTGTGAAATGAGTCTCGGTTCAAGGGTGACGCTTCTGCTCGGTATGTTTACCGTTTACCCTCGATTTGCAACAATAACATTATGTTAACATTTTTCTTTCTTCTTGAATGGTGCCTACAAAATATGGTATCGACCACATGAAAAGCGTAGCATTGGAGAGTCTTCTTCGTTTCCTTAGCGAGTTCTGATCTCAGACTTTGCGGGCTGCTTGGCCTTCGCTTCGCTTATTCAAGGTACGGGCAAAGCGGCGGTTGCGGATTCGTGCTGGATGGCGCCCCCTATATATTGCAAGGGTGCACGAGGCCATCTCTAGTTCACTAGGTATGGGACCCAAGGAAAAAAAGCTGTCCGGACAAAAAGAAAGAACATTATGGTGATCACTCCTTTTTACACGTCAATAAAGACGGTTAACAGTGTTCTCTCTTCTTACTCTCATTCTTCGCCTTATGGTATTTTATCGCTCCGCTCTTCATACTCTTCATCTCATGATGAGATTCAACATATAATAGTGCAAATTTGAGGAGAGGATAAGGAATGATCCACTTATTATGGGGGCAACTTCTTCAAGTGAAGAGAAGAGCAGAAAAACTGACCTTTTTAAGGAGGAGGTCTTTTCTTTCTTGAGATATAAAAAAGGGCGCGTTGCATGATTCTTATCAGTTAGTCGAAATGCAACTTTCTATATATTGAAGAACTCACTATGAAGTTCGATGAGAAAACTATCTATGAGAAGTATCCTTATTTGATTGAATTTTGAATTAAGAAAGCTTACCCCTCTGCAAAGGACTACATTTTCTTTCTCAGTCTAACTAAAAAAGAACTAGAACTAGTTAATAAAATGGAGAGTTTGACTTTAGAGATGGTTTGTATAAAAGTGTTTACATAAATTTTTCATGAAATGGTGAATAGAACTGAAGCAAGAGCTTATACCTTTCTTGACCAGCTAGCTTATTACATAGATTATCAAGACAAGGTCATAGTACCACGGCAACAAGAGACTTTCCGTTCAAATGACTTAGGTAAGGGGATGGATAATACGGAAAACGCTCCCGAAAAGAGCACTGGAGGTCAAAAAGAGAACTAAGAAAGAAAACCATCCTCACTATGTAATAGCAAGTTACTTGATGAATTTGATTATCGAAAGGAATGTTATAGCACTTACTAATGAAATCAATAATTCCGTAGAAGAATTGCATCGGTATAAAAGAAAAGGTGAGAAAAGTTCATCTTTTACAAAAATGAAAAGCTTGTACGTGGAATGCCTATTTGATCTCTCAATTCTCCTCCCTATGAAGATGAACTTCCCTATGATATGCCCTCCATTACCTTGGTCTGTACGAGACAAAAAAAGATACCGAGATGGCAGAGTTCCGTCGTTCTCTGCTTTGAGTGGTGGTTACTTAAGTAACCCAACAGGTGAATTGATGAACAGCTATAGATTATTAACATCGCACGAGTACGATCACTTTAAAGTGAAATTCTACAATTTAGACAGTTTCGAGAAAATGTGCAATATTATATCGAAATTACAAGAGACACCCACAAAGAAATGTTCAGATTTATTCAAGATAACAAGGAATATTTCACATCTGTGGGACTTCCTTAGCGGCCTTCATTCCTGGCTAGTGTTTATTCTCATATGGTTTACGAGGAACGAAAAGTAGCTCGACTGGAAAGGAGAGGCTCTGAAATAGAGCTCGACCGATAGGGAGAGAAACGAGTAAGTAGCTCGACTGTTAAGGAGAGGAAAGCCTATTACTTTGCCTATGAGCTTCTCCGTGTAAATATGCCCATGTGTTGTACTCCCTAGCTAGCGCCCTCACTCTATGTTTCGTAGGACTGCACTAGTAAATGTTCAGGTCTGACTTTTATTTCAGTTTTGACCCCATTTGAATTATCTTCGCTACAGCCTTAGCCAATAGTGGAATTCTAAGCTAGAAACTATAACGTGTGGTATTCACAGCCAATCGGACATTCTAAAAAAGACTAAAATTCAGGAAGCCGTTCACGCACAAAAGATATGGATGCCTATTTATGTTTATTGCTTGTCCCGATCGGTGAGTAGGTAGCGTGAGCAAGGATCTGCCTAGATCTAGTTCATTTTGTATTATTGGTTCTGCCCGCTTTTGACTCTAGAATAATCGAAAATTAGGCAAGTCTGTTAAAGTCTTTCGCGTTGGTGAAAACTTATTCTGCGTCTGGAAGTCAGGCCACATGGTTGGTTTTTCAAACTCATTTTTTCCCATAATTTGATCCAAAAGGTAGTGCTTCCAAGTGCGTAAGCAATGGACTATCGCCCTGATTTTAGAGGGAATTTGGCTTAAGAGAGTGAGTTGGTGAGGGAACGTAGTGTAGTAACTCAAGCCTAAACAGCGAAAGAGATTACCCCGTCATCAGTCCCAGGCGGGTTTTTTCCGCAACGAGTGGAAATCAAAGCGAAAGCAGTGTTTTCGTATACAGCGCGATTCTTGCAAAGTTTCCTCTTTTTCTCGTCCCGCTCGAGCGCACGCGCGTCTTAATAAAAAAGAACCGCTTCGCGCCTCGCCACGAAGCTACCTTAGGGGAGATAGTACAATCGATTCAAAGAAAGCTCACTAATAAAACATATCGGAAAAAGCCGATGTACAGGGTAGTTCATACCGAAGCCAAACAAGCCAGGTAAACTCCGTCCTCTCACTCAACCAGCTCATGAGGATCGTCTGGTTTTGGATGCGATGGACTACTCAGTGACGAGTTAGACCCTATCTTCACACGCTCGTTAACGGGTTTAGGGTAGCTGTTTTCTCTATCCTTTGTCAAGGATGTTTTTAACTGGCCTCAAATGGACTGGCTTATAATTTGACGACACCGCAAACAAAGTCTTGGTGCGAAAGGGCGAACGGGGATTGGAGGATGTGTATCGACTACACCAATTTGAACAAAGCTTGTCCGAAAGACCCACCGAGCATAGACGTGCTAGTTGATTCCAAAGTTGGGTTTTCACATTGAAGTTTCATGACCGGGTACAACCAAATCAAGATGCACCCGCTAGACATAGGAATTCTCCAGCCCAATTAGCACTTAGAGGTACAGCTAAAGATAGTAAATAAAAAGAATAGAATAGAGAATAGTTGCATGGTTGCAGTCAGACCTCGGTAGTATCGAAGAATTCGTGTATGGTCTCGATCATTTAGAACTACACCTACAAGAAGAAAGAGTGCTGGACTAACAACTCCATGTGCAATACAACGTATTAGAGCTCCTTCAATTGTAGTAATGCTCCACCTTGGCGGCCTTGAATTGTCTTACTAAATAATATTCCTAGTACAACTACAGCCGTATGTCCAATTGAAGAGTAAGCAAGCGGAGGCTCGAAGGCTTTATGGCGCGCTTTCCGTTTTCTCGCTTGGAAATCTCTTTGTCGTAGTGTAGCTAGTGAAGCAATAAATAGTGTACTCCGAAAGTCCGGGATTGAGCGCTAGGGAATTGATGGTTGAAAAAAGATGTAGACATGCTTATTGCCTGCGTTAGTCAAGCCAATTTATTTCTTTTGGGTATAGAAGGCGCGTAGCGAAGAAGTGTAGGCTCAAGAAACTGAAGAAGCATATAGTTGAAAGAAGCCATCATCACTATGTTTACTCCTACCCAAGGAAGGAGGTCAAAGCAATGAAATGAAGAGGCCGTGACCAAATACCTATCTGTGCTCTCTTGGATAGTGGTCTAGTTCGAATAGTGGTCTAGTTCTTTTTAAACCCAGGGGATTAGCCCTGAAATTAGCCAAAACAACCCGGTGGGGTAAAGTCGTCAAGTGGGCAATGGTTCACAATATATATATAGTGACTGACACGAGATGCGATGCCAAGTTAGAAGGTAAAAAGTGAGAATGTTGGAGGGGAGATGCCATGATCCTAGGTCGTCATTGGCTTATCAGCCTAGGGCCTCTGAAGGTAGACTGGGGAAAGGGATAGCCTTTAATGAAAAAGATAGAGAAGTTCCACTGCAAGTTCAAGAAGAGAAGGCTGAGCCATAGATTCGATATTTCCTTCTATAGGAGTGAAGTTCTTAGCGGCCAATAAAGCATTTCTTTTCAATTGGTAAAAGCACTCGACGTTGATGAGGCCTCGACTCAAGTAAGACTGGCGCCTTGCCCCATCCAAAAGAGTGAAAAAAAGCAGCTTTTCAGTCAGTTTTTAGGCGAAAGGAAGAAAAACACAATGATTCCGGAGGAAAGAAGAAAGTTAATAGGTTGAGAGAGGCATTCACTGCTTTCCTTCTATCTAGGGGTATTTCCGGTTAGCCTATCTATAGGTACGGTTAGCCTAATTAGCCAAGCACTGGTCCACGGATAAGCGAGAAGGGCAAGTAGTAGTTCAGAGAAAAGAAGGTGAAGCCCAACGTTCAATCCTGCTCTCAGATTTGCTCGGACCTATCGAATAATCATTCACTCACCAGCTATATAGTTATTCCTCGAAAAGGCTCCTTAGCCAGCTTATTCAAAGTTGTTCCTTGCGCCTATTGGCAATTGTTTTGAATATGTACATTAATTTCAAAGTTCTATTGATGTATGCATACTAATATTCTCGATATGCCAGAGGGTAAAGTCCCATAGATAGGAGATCGGGCACAAGCTCAAGTCTCATAGCAGATTCTAGCACAAGCAAGTCTTAAACACTTCCAGCATCGATAAGAAAGTTTCAATTGACTAAATCTCTATGGAAAATGAAGAAAAAATAATAGAGCCAGAGCCAGTTCCAATTCCGTTCCACGGGAGTTCCACAGTTCCAACAGTTCCAACAGTTCCAACAGGAGTCCCTCGGGTTAATAAATTCAAACTGAGGGCGAAGCTGAATCGGGAACTAATTTAGTTGGAAGCTCCATTGCAGAGTTCGGACCTAACCATTAATGGAGAAGCTACGGGAACGACAGAACCAGTGACTGCATAGGATTCTATTGAAAACGAATCCTAATAATTCATTGGTTGGGAATCTCTCGTTTCACTCCAAGCTCAACAACAAGAAAAACACTCTAACCAAGAGCTCCTGCTTGCCTTGTTAGCTCGGCTCAAACTTAGCCTGGGCTTTAACAAGTTTCTTTTTCTCTAAGATCCGGGCGCGCGGCGGAAAAGGCGCCGGGCCTTTGCCCTACGGGGTTTAACAAATCCACTAACTCGTGAACCGCTTGCTTGCCGGAAACCAAAACTGCTTTCCCTCTTTCCAAAACTCCAGAGCCGTTGCACTTCGCGCTTCCCTTGTTGGCAAGCACTCGTTTCACTGCCCCATCTACTTCAACTCGAAAACAAAACATCCACCTGGCGCCTTTAACCCGAAAAGAAAAGTACAACCCAAAACAACAAGTAAAATCCAACAAAACCCCAAGGGAAGTGCTGTTCCTGTTCGGCAACCCATACTGAAACATACATATGCAAGCACCTCCTATTCCTGAAACCAACCTTTTAAATAGAGTCCGTTTGCTATTCAAGTTTTCCAGATAATTGGAACACGAAATTGCATATAAGGATCGCCGAACCCTTCAGGCAAGTCTAAGTGCAGTGTTTAGTCAATAGTCAAAACTAGCTTGACTTGTGGTGTGTATGTTAGAGCCTTATGAGTCTGATGTCCAATAAAGGCGCCCACTGAAATAAAGACTGGAACCTATATGTCAAGCCTACTTGAAAGCCAGGTGGGACCTTGCGGTGAAGGATCTAGGTGGGTGGTCTAAATGGAATAAGTGGACTTAGAACTCCACGAACCAGCTTAATCTCACGGGGTAGTGGGATCGGACATATGAAGCAATTTGTATGGATCGGTCTGAGCCCTAGGCTTATAACGCTGACAGAAACCAACTGAAGGACAAGAAGGCGGCGATCGGGGATTGTTGGGCATTTTTTCTGGATGAAACCTAGTCCCCGGAACCCTGTTGAAAGGTTCCAACGCCAAGCCGAAGGTGACGCTGGCTCCATACCGGGTAGGAAACTACAAATAGGTATCGAATTGTCACTGTCTAGCTGGAATCGTCATATATTTCTGTGGTCAGTAGCTCATCTATCTAAGTAATAGATAATTGAGCGCTAGTTGCGCTCAATCCGTTGCTTGTTTCGTGAAAGAAAGTTAGAGTTTTTCGTTGGAAAAACCAACGCCGACGTCTCGATCAGTCTCCTTTCTATTAAAGGGAGCAGAGCTTAAAATGATGGGAAATTCCAATGATGATTCCTCACAATCGCTCTTTGTGATGCCGCGGAACCATGGCAATTAGGATCTCAAGACGCAGCAACACCCTTTATGCTTTGAATCATCGACTTACATCACGATATCTTTCTCGTACTTATTCTGATTTTGGTTTTCGTATCACGGATGTTGGTTCGCGCTTTATGGCATTTCAACGAGCAAACAAATCCAATCCCGCTTCGGATTGTTCATGGAACAACTATCGAATTTATTCGGACCATGCTTACAAGTATCATTCCTTTTTTAGCTCAAATGATAAATCAGGTCAGGCGGCTCTTCTCCACTAACCACAAGTTTATAGGTACTCCATATTTGTTCTACCGATTGGCGGACTTTTATTTGTTCTTGCACATAATCCTATTTTCCATTTTCTTTTTCTTTCGGGTAGCCATCCCCATTTAGAATATTCTAATTAGTAGTTTGTCTACCCCCTCCTTTCTAATCACTCTGCCCCCGGAGATTTATGATCCGGGGACTCTATCCCTGTTGAATGGGCTCAACTTCTATTTGAGCCTCTATGAACAAGACCCAGAATGGGTGGCGTTCATTCAACAAGAGCTCAATAACAATACACCTCCTGAGGACATACCAGGACGCCTTAGACTCTTCTTACAAGAGGAGAGGATATCGAGTCGTAGACTCGATCTGATCCGGGATTTTGAAGCGCTTTACGAGAGGAACGGAGCCCTACCTAAAGTCGAGCCTTACATTTTAGAGGAGGCCCTTCGCTCCTATCTCGATCATATTCGGGGGGTAGATAATTTATCTATTCTCCAAGCTGCATTTCAAGACATGAGGGATAATGGGGGAGGATCCACTTTTTTTCATAGAGTTGTTGAATACAACCGTGAATTTTTAGATGCGCAATCCGCAGCAAGTCCATTTCCCTTCTGTAACGTATATTGAAATCGTCCAACTTTCATTTTATCGGGATTTTTCCTTGTTAGATCAGGTGACTCAGACTGAGTCGAAAGCGTGAGTTGGCTTTCTGGCGAAAAGGTAGGAGGAATTGGTTCCAGCCTACTCGTGATGTTCCTTGCCTGGATTGAATAATGCAATCTCTGAATCTGTTACAGCCAGGCCATCTCATGGAGTCTAAGTGCCTTTGACCTGTGAGTAATTTGGATAGGCTCAGTCCTCTTATGAGCAGTCCCCTTAT
>Ga0209574_10000038_pt1:22500-27500 | contig 42492 bp, 22 predicted proteins | sample AgamicMgMarz_FD_187168 | JGI IMG/M metagenome (GOLD analysis project Ga0209574, IMG submission 187168) | Agave microbial communities from Guanajuato, Mexico - Mg.Ma.rz (SPAdes) (version 2) | ecosystem: Host-associated > Plants > Phyllosphere > Phylloplane/Leaf | place: Guanajuato... | reverse complement strand
ACAAGTGAAAGGGAAAATGTAAAGACTACCATTAAAGCAGCCCAAGCGAGACTTACAATATCCATGTGAATTATGTCCCCTATCTCTATAAATATGAAGGAATTTTTCCATTATTGTTCACTAATACTAATAATAATGAAATCAATGGTACAGAGTAAAAAAAAAGGATTCTTATTTCGGACTATAAATTTAATTTAATGAAGCAATTCAATAAATCCACATACATATAACAAATTCCTATACGATTTTGAACAGCCTATTCCACTCTTGACCGGTGGAAAAGGGGTGCTTTTTTAGCTTTTTCTATAAAAGCCAATTACCCAATCGAATATTAATCGAATACCTGAATACTCAGAGACTCCTTTGAGTGTGTATACAAAATAGATTCCGCTTTTTCACAATTACTAATTACGAACTAGTTAGATATAACCTTCGGCTCTCTAATCGAATTCAAGGCCCAGTCAGTAACCACTACTTACTAGAATCTTTCCTTGAATCCTAGACACAAGGATTTACAGAACTTGAACTTTTGAGAACCCCAGATGCTTAGAATCGAGTAAGTACGTATCAAGAGACAAAGGTCTCTCCTTCGGCTGGGGAATAATTCGGTGAGTTATAGGTTCTATCAGTCGATAAGGAATTTCGGGTCTTTTTTTTAATTAGAATCAGGCGACACCCGGATTTGAACCGGGGAAAAAGGATTTGCAGTCCTCCGCCTTACCACTCGGCCATGCCGCCAAAAATATTGACTTGACTGCGAATTTATGAACAACTCTTAGATTTTTATTTCAAATTAAGGTTCCCTAATGACATAAGAAAATCCAAATGATAACTAATCAGTATTGCGTCTTTTCAATAAAAAAGAATCTTTTTTATTTCTCCGCTTTTCTTTTTCTGAGTCTCAAATTCCATTATAACAGCAATTATGAGTATATGTAAACCCACCCCGAAACCAGAACATAAATTACACACACAATCGAGTATCTTCTATATGATATATAGGTATCTGCCTGTGTTTAAGTTAAATTTATAAATAGAACGCTTTTTACACCCGTATTTTCGAATTCTATGAAATAGTACTAAATAGGTCAAAATATCTTTTTTCTCTGCAAATCTTTTTTTCACAATACAATAGACAGGGCAAAAAAGGTTAAGTAAAAAAAAATCAACTCTATATTGTTTCTGATTATTCTGTCTTTATCTCGGCGAAGGGATCAAATGTTGCATCTTTTTTTTTGGTATCCAATCGAATAGGAATATGTAATATCATAATAATGGTAGAAATAGAACGAAGGGATATTCTATACAAAATTCAATAACTATAAATAAATCGAATTAAGCGTTAAGCCACAGAATTTTTTTTCCAAGAATTTTTATTTTATCAATTCCTTTTGTATCTATTCTGTTGCAAATTGAAATTTGAGTCGAAAATTTTCTTTATTCCCCCCCGTTCATAAAGATTTCATACATTCCATATCTGTTCATATATTCATATATGGAGTTTTTTTTTTGTGTCAAATTTTATGTGATTTAGTAAACAGAATATAAATTCCATCAGAGCTAGATCGATCTATACGATTCAATGAAGAATGAGCAAAAAATGGGATTTTTCTATAAATAGGGAATTCAGTTCAAATGCTACGAGATGGAAATGAGGGAATGTCTACAATACCTGGGTTTAATCAGATACAATTTGAAGGATTTTGTAGGTTCATTGATCAGAGCTTAACGGAAGAACTTGATAAGTTTCCAAAAATTGAAGATACAGATGAAGAAATTGAATTTCAATTATTTGTGGAAACATATCAATTGGCAGAACCCTTGATAAAGGAAGAGGATGCTGTGTATGAATCACTTACATATTCTTCTGAATTATATGTATCCGCGGGATTATTTTGGAAAACCAGTAGGGAGATGCAAGAACAAACAATTTTTATTGGAAACATTCCTATAATGAATTCCCTGGGAACTTTTCTAGTAAATGGAATATACAGAATTGTGATCAATCAATTATTGCAAAGCCCCGGTATTTATTACCGGTCAGAATTGGACCATAACGGAATTTCGGTCTATACCGGCACAATAATATCAGATTGGGGAGGAAGATCAGAATTAGAGATTGATGGAAAAGCAAGGATATGGGCTCGTGTGAGTAGGAAACAGAAAATATCTATTCTAGTTCTATCATCAGCTATGGGTTCGAATCTAAGAGAAATTATGGATAATGTTTGTTACCCGGAAATTGTCTTGTCTTTCCTGAATGATAAGGAGAAAAAAAAAATTGGGTCAAAAGAAAATGCCATTTTGGAGTTTTATCAAAAATTTGCTTGTGTGGGTGGGGACCCAGTATTTTCGGAATCCTTATGTAAGGAATTACAAAATAAATTCTTTCAACAAAGATGCGAATTAGGACGGATTGGGCGACGAAATATGAATCGGAGACTGAACCTTGATATACCTCAAAACAATACATTTTTGTTACCGAGAGATATATTGGCAGCTGTGGATCTTTTGATTGGGATGAAATTTGGAATAGGTACACTTGATGATATGAATCATTTGAAAAATAAACGTATTCGTTCTGTAGCAGACCTCTTACAGGATCAATTCGGATTGGCTCTGGTTCGTTTAGAAAAGGTGGTTCGAGAAACTATATGTGGAGCAATTGGGTCTAAATTAATACCGACTCCTCAGAATTTGGTAACTTCAACTCCATTAACAACGACTTATGAATCTTTTTTTGGGTTACACCCATTATCTCAAGTTTTGGATCAAACTAATCCATTGACACAAATAGTTCATGGGAGAAAATTGAGTTATTTGGGCCCTGGGGGATTGACAGGGCGAACTGCTAGTTTTCGGATACGAGATATCCATCCTAGTCACTACGGGCGTATTTGTCCAATTGACACGTCTGAAGGAATCAATGTTGGACTTATTAGATCCTTAGCAATTCATGCGAGGATTGGTCCTTGGGGGTCTCTAGAAACCCCTTTTTATGAAATTGATGAGAGATCAAAAAGGGTACAGATGCTTTATTTATCACCAAGCAGAGAAGAATACTATATGGTAGCATCGGGAAATTCTTTGGCCCTGAATCAAGGTATTCAGGAAGAACAGGTTGTTCCCGCTCGATACCGTCAAGAATTCCTGACTATTGCATGGGAACAGGTTCATCTTCGAAGTATTTTTCCTTTACAATATTTTTCTATTGGAGCTTCCCTCATTCCTTTTATCGAGCATAATGATGCAAATCGAGCTTTAATGAGTTCTAATATGCAACGTCAAGCAGTTCCGCTTTCTCAGTCCGAGAAGTGCATTGTTGGAACTGGATTGGAACGCCAAGCGGCCCTAGATTCAGGGGTTCTCGCTATAGCCGAGCATGAGGGAAAGATCATTTATATCGATACTGACAAGATCATTTTATCAGGTAATGGGGATACTCTAAGCATTCCATTAGTTATGTATCAACATTCCAACAAAAATACTTGTATGCACCATTTACCCCGGATTCCGCGGGGTAAATGCATGAAAAAGGGACAAATTTTAGCAGATGGTGCCGCTACAGTGGGTGGCGAACTAGCTTTGGGAAAAAACGTATTAGTCGCTTATATGCCATGGGAAGGTTACAATTTTGAGGATGCGGTACTTATTAGTGAGCGCCTTGTATATGAAGATATTTATACTTCTTTTCACATACGGAAATATGAAATTCAGACTTATATGACAAGTCAAGGCCCCGAAAGGGTCACTAACGAAATACCGCATTTAGCAGCCCATTTACTCCGCAATTTAGACAAAAATGGAATTGTGAGGCTGGGATCATGGGTAGAAGCAGGTGATATTTTGGTAGGTAAATTAACGCCCCAGATGGAAGAAGAATCGTCGTATGCTCCAGAAGATAGATTATTACGAGCCATACTTGGCATTCCGACCACATCAAAGGAAACTTGTCTAAAACTACCTATAGGAGGTAGGGGTCGAGTTATTGATGTGAGATGGATCCAGAAAAAGAGAAAGAGAGGCTATAATTATAATCCGGAAATGATTCATGTATTTATTTTACAGAAACGCGAAATCAAAGTAGGCGATAAAGTAGCCGGAAGACATGGAAATAAGGGTATCGTTTCCAAAATTTTGCCTAGACAAGATATGCCCTATTTACAAGATGGAAGACCCGTTGATATGGTCTTTAACCCATTAGGAGTACCTTCACGAATGAATATAGGACAGATATTTGAATGTTCGCTCGGGCTAGCGGGGAGTCTGCTAGATAGACATTATCGAATAGCACCTTTTGATGAGAGATATGAACAAGAGGCTTCGAGAAAACTAGTGTTTTCTGAATTATATGAAGCCAGTAAGCAAACAGCGAATCCATGGGTATTTGAACCCGAGTATCCGGGAAAGAGTCGAATATTTGATGGAAGAACGGGAGATCCTTTTGAGCAACCTGTTATAATAGGAAATCCTTATATATTTAAATTAATTCATCAAGTTGATGATAAAATCCATGGACGTTCGAGTGGACATTATGCACTTGTTACACAACAACCCCTTAGGGGAAGAGCCAAGCAAGGCGGACAGCGGGTAGGAGAAATGGAGGTTTGGGCTCTAGAAGGATTCGGTGTTGCTCATATTTTACAAGAGATGCTTACTTATAAATCGGATCATATTAAAGCTCGACAGGAAGTATTTAATACTACGATCTTTGGAGGAACAATACCTAAACCCGAGGGTGCTCCAGAATCTTTTCGACTGCTCGTTCGAGAATTACGATCTTTGGCTCTGGAACTGAATCATTTCCTTGTATCTGAGAGGAACTTCCAGATTAATAGGATGGAAGCTTAATCGGAATAAATAATTAGAATTTTGCTTCTATGATCGATCAGTATAAACATCAACAACTACGAATTGGATCAGTTTCTCCTCAACAAATAAGTGCTTGGGCCACAAAAATCCTACCTAATGGAGAGATAGTTGGAGAGGTGACAAAACCT
>Ga0209574_10000038_pt1:5000-17500 | contig 42492 bp, 22 predicted proteins | sample AgamicMgMarz_FD_187168 | JGI IMG/M metagenome (GOLD analysis project Ga0209574, IMG submission 187168) | Agave microbial communities from Guanajuato, Mexico - Mg.Ma.rz (SPAdes) (version 2) | ecosystem: Host-associated > Plants > Phyllosphere > Phylloplane/Leaf | place: Guanajuato... | reverse complement strand
AATAACTCATAATCAGATCTTGGTAACTAATTATTTAAAGCTTGACAATTTCAAACAAACCTTTCAAGTACTTAAATTTCAATATTATTTTATGGATGAAAATGGGAGAATTTATAATCCCGATCCATGCAGTAACATCTTGAATCCATTCAAATTGAATTGGTATTTTCTTCATTACAATTTTTGTGAAGAGACATCCACAAAAATTTGTCTTGGACAATTTCTTTGCGAAAATGTATGTATAGCCAAACATCAACCGCACTTAAAATCGGGTCAAGTTATAATTGTTAAATTTGACTCTGTAGTAATAAGATCGGCTAAGCCTTATTTGGCCACCCCAGGAACAAAAGTTCATGGTCATTATGGGGAAATCATTTATGAAGGGGATACATTAGTTACATTTATATATGAAAAATCGAGGTCTGGTGATATAACACAAGGTCTTCCAAAAGTGGAACAAGTCTTAGAAGTTCGGTCGATGGATTCAATATCCAGGAATCTAGAAAAGAGGATTGATGGTTGGAACAAACATATAACAAGAATTCTAGGGATTTCTTGGGGATTCTTGATTGGAGCTGAGCTAACTATAGCGCAAAGTCGTATTTCTTTGGTTAATAAGATCCAAAGGGTTTATCGATCCCAGGGGGTACAGATCCATAATAGGCATATAGAAATTATTGTACGTCAAATAACATCAAAAGTCTTGGTTTCAGAAGATGGAATGGCTAATGTTTTTTTGCCCGGAGAACAAATTGGGTTGTTGCGGGCGGAACGAACGGGGCGCGCTTTGGAAGAAGCAATCTGTTATCGAGCTATCTTATTGGGAATAACGAGAGCATCTCTAAATACTCAAAGTTTTATATGCGAAGCGACTTTTCAAGAAACTGCTCGAGTTTTAGCAAAAGCAGCTCTCCTGGGCCGGATCGATTGGTTGAAAGGACTAAAAGAAAACGTTGTTCTGGGGGGGATGATACCTGTTGGTACCGGATTCAAAGGATTCGTACACCGTTCAAATCAACAAAAGAACATTCCCTTGAAAACAAAAAAAAAGAATCTATTCGAGGGAGAAATGAGAGATATTTTGTTTTACCATAGAGAATTATTTGATTCTTGTCTTTAAAAGAATTTCCACGATAGATCAAAACAACAATGATTTCTGGGATTTAATACAAGAGATTCATCCTTTTTATCTTCTCTGTATTTGTTATTTACGGTTATTAAATTAAGTAATAAAATAAAGAAATTCAAATAATAACAAATAGAAAGAAATTAGTGGTTTGGGTTGTGTATCAATGGCCAATCCGCTTTAGAAAAGAAGGTTCCGTTGGAACAATTACTTATTTCCGGATACCTCATCTCTTTATTAAATAAAAAAAGAGAAAGTGTGGGAAGAAATGACAAGAAGATATTGGAACATCAATTTGGAAGAGATGATGGAGGCGAGAGTTCATTTTGGTCACGGTACTCGGAAATGGAATCCTAGAATGGCACCTTATATCTATGCAAAATGGAAGGGCATTCATATTATAAATCTTACTAGAACTGCTCGTTTTTTATTAGAGGCCTGTGATTTAGTTTTTGATGCTGCAAGTAGAGGCAAACAATTTTTAATTGTTGGGACAAAAAAGAAAGCAGCTGATTCAGTAGCACGGGCTGCAATAAGGGCTCGATGCCATTATGTTAATAAAAAGTGGCTTAGAGGTATGTTAACGAATTGGTCCACTACAGAAGAGAGACTTCAAAAATTCAGGGACTTGAGAATAGAACAACAGACGGGGAGACTCGCCCGTCTTCCGAAGAGAGATGAAGCCATGTTGAAGAGACAATTATCTCACTTGCAAACATATCTGGGTGGGATTAAATATATGACAGGGTTACCTGATATTGTAATCATCATTGATCAACAAAAAGAATATAAGGCCCTTCGAGAATGTATTACTGTGGGAATTCCAACGATTTGTTTAATCGATACAAATTGTGATCCGGATCTCGCGGATTTTTCGATTCCGGCGAACGATGATTCTATAGCTTCAATCCGATTAATTCTTACCAAACTAGTATTTGCAATTTGTGAGGGCCGCTTATATAAGAAATCCTTGATTCATAATAAAAAAAAAAAAAAATGACTTCGTAAACTCGATAATAGAATCGGTTACTATTCCTGAATCTCAAAAAATATATAAAAATGACTGGGGATATTATGTGATTAATCGGTATCCTAAATATAAAATTCAAGTAGACAAGTCGAGAAATAGATAAGAGATGGTTGAATCAAAATAATTTCTTTTTAAGTGATATTTCAGTCAGAGGACAATATGAATGTTCTATCATACTCAATCAACACACTAAAGGGGTTATACGATATATCCGGTGTGGAAGTAGGCCAACATTTCTATTGGCAAATAGGGGGGTTCCAAATCCACGGCCAGGTACTTATTACTTCTTGGGTTGTAATTGCTATCTTATTAGGTTCAGCTGCTATAGCTGTTCGGAATCCACAAACCATTCCGACTGGCGGTCAGAATTTCTTTGAATACGTCCTTGAATTCGTTCGAGACGTGAGTAAAACTCAAATTGGAGAAGAATATCGCCCTTGGGTTCCCTTTATTGGGACTATGTTTCTATTTATTTTTGTTTCCAATTGGTCAGGGGCTCTTTTACCTTGGAAAATCATACAGTTACCTCACGGGGAGTTAGCCGCACCCACGAATGATATAAATACTACTGTTGCTTTAGCTTTACTAACGTCAGTAGCCTATTTCTATGCGGGTCTTACAAAAAAAGGATTAGGTTATTTTGGTAAATACATTCAACCAACTCCAATTCTTTTACCCATTAACATCTTAGAAGATTTCACAAAACCTCTATCACTTAGTTTTCGACTTTTCGGAAATATATTAGCGGATGAATTAGTAGTTCTTGTTCTTGTTTCTTTAGTACCTTTAGTGGTTCCTATACCTGTCATGTTCCTCGGATTATTTACAAGTGGTATTCAGGCTCTTATTTTTGCAACTTTAGCCGCAACTTATATAGGCGAATCCATGGAGGGCCATCATTGATTAGTCTTAGGAAGAGTCCTTTTTTTAGCTTAGATCAAGGCAATATATGTGTGGCTCAAGATACTTTATTCTATCAGGATAATCTCTTTCTATTTTCCAAATATACAAATATAGTCTACGATAATAGAAAAACGATCTTCGAGAAGTTTCAACTAAGGGGGAGTTGGTTAGTAGAGAGGGGTCGCGCCAGGTATGTGTAATCCAATGGCTATAAGTAAACTCTTGTAGATTAGATGTTTCGAAGAATGATTCGAAAATCCGATTGAATTTAAGATAGAATGGGCGGTTTACGTTATGGAAGAAAGATATGTATATTTGATATTAGATATTGACAAGTTATATATTAACTAATATTTATATTTAATTTGCCCTACTTGCCTAAATTAAGATAGGTATGGTATGCCAGTCGAAGCCCTTCCGTTTCGTTTATGACTGTGAATTGAATGAATAAACAGAGAAAATAAAGAAAAAGATCGAAGAATGATTAGAAAAGGAAATGAAAAAACTCAAGTTGTATTGATTCGGAAAGACTCTACAAATAGGAACTAAAAAAGATGAAGTCTTTCTAATGATCTAATGATTCAATAATATTCTTATTTCTATTTCAATTTGGAGTTTTTAGTTTTTTTGACTAGATGAATATTAGCAATAGAATAATAAAATCATAATTCATTGGTTGATTGTATCATTAACCATTTCTTTATTTTTTTGGGGGGAGGAACTCATCATGAATCCACTGATTTCTGCCGCTTCCGTTATTGCTGCTGGATTAGCTGTAGGACTTGCTTCTATTGGGCCTGGAATTGGTCAAGGTACTGCTGCGGGCCAAGCTCTAGAGGGTATTGCGAGACAGCCCCAGGCAGAGGGAAAAATACGAGGTACTTTATTGCTTAGTTTGGCTTTTATGGAAGCTTTAACAATTTATGGATTGGTTGTAGCATTGGCGCTTTTATTTGCGAATCCTTTTGTTTAATCCGATAAAAGAAAAAGAAATAGGGGAAATACATATTGATTTTCGGGTATTGGACTTGCAGGTTGCTCTTTCACATTATATCAAAATATCGTTCCTACACAATTACTTATTCGTTGAGAAACTAACCTACGGGAAGGACTGATTTGAGGATGAGGAATTAGTGTTACCCACTCTCTTTCTTCCTTCCCCTTTTTAGTCCAAAGGAGAAGCAACAAAACAGGTATTTCGCAATTCACATGAAACCTAGTACCTAATTCTATTCCAATAAGCAATAAGAATAATACTTATTTATTGCTTATTGGGAATCTCAATTGAAAAAAGACAATTCATTTCGAAATTGAATCGATTTTCCATATTATAAGTAGCAAAGAGGTGAAGGAATACAACGATTTTTTTAGTTTATCTATAAGAGGAGCTCATATGAAAAATGTAACCGATTCTTTCGTTTTCTTGGGTCACTGGCCATCCGCCGGGAGTTTCGGGTTTAATACCGATATTTTAGCAACAAATCTAATAAATCTCAGCGTAGTGATTGGTGTATTGATCTTTTTTGGAAAGGGAGTGTGTGCGGGTTGTTTATTTCAAGAATAGGTTGGATTCAACCAGCTGTACCTCTTTTTTTTCTTTATAACTAGGGACGAAAGGTACATGATTTCGCGAATTACTTCTGAATAAATAAAGAAATCATATGTAAGAACCATAGCATTTCGCGATTTGTTGGTAAATAAACTTTGATTCTCTATCAACCAATAATGGGGTACCGTTAACATGGTTAAAGCTAAACCGTTTGAAGTCTAGGCACAGCATGGTATTCTTTCTACCACTATGTTAATACCGAAATGGTAAAAAAAAAGAATAGTTCGGATTCGGAATTTATCGATATAGAACACTCATGTCGATAAAATGATTTGAATCCTTTATTGGAAAAATGTTCATCCTTTTTTTTATTAATATTGATAGTAAATAAATGTCAAACGCTGAGTCGATGACCTACATATAAAGTAAGACAAATTTTTGGATTTGAAGTGAAGAAAAAAAAAACAACTTTGCTGACAATTACTTATTTTTTAGTTTTTGTTTGGTCAGAAGAGTCCTCTGAATATTCTGGTCTTTTTTATTTTTTATTAGTGATACTTTTTTTTTGGAATATGAACAGAGAAGAGAGGATAGGTTCATTACATTCAAAAAAGATATGGAAATTCGCCATAAATAATTGAAGTAATTGAACGTGAGAGCCAAATGAATTGAAAGATTCAAGTTTGGTTCGGGAAGGGATCATGAACGTTTTGAAATGAATGGAAAGATAATCTACTTTCATTAAGTGATTTATTAGATAATCGAAAACAGAGGATCTTGAATACTATTCTAAATTCAGAAGAACTGCGCGGAAAGGCCATTGAACAACTGGAAAAAGCCCGGGCTCACTTAAGGAAAGTAGAAATGGAAGCGGATCAGTTTCGAGTGAATGGATATTCGGAAATAGAACGAGACAAAATGAATTTTATTAATTCAACTTATAAAACTTTAGAACAATTAGAAAATCAAAAAAATGAAACCATTCATTTTGAACAACAAAGAGCGATTAATCAAGTCCGACAACGGGTCTTACAACAAGCCTTACAAGGAGCTCTAGAAACTCTGAATAGTTGTTTGAACAACGAGTTACATTTACGTACCATCAATGCTAATATTGACATGTTTGGTGCCATGAAAGAAATAACTGATTAGTCCTTCTCTTCGACTGTAGGTATTATTTTATTTTGTTTCCAAAAAAAGAATTATATTAAGAAAGACTCATGGCAACCCTTCGAGCAGACGAAATTAGCAATAATATCCGTGAACGTATTGAACAATATAAGCGAGAAGTCAAGATTGTAAATACTGGTACCGTATTTCAAGTAGGTGACGGCATTGCTCGTATTCACGGTCTTGATGAAGTAATGGCAGGTGAATTAGTAGAATTTGAAGAGGGGACAATAGGCATTGCTCTGAACTTGGAATCCAATAATGTTGGTGTTGTATTAATGGGTGGCGGTTTGATGATACAAGAAGGAAGTTCTGTAAAAGCAACAGGAAGAATTGCTCAGATACCCGTGAGTGAGGCTTATTTGGGTCGTGTTATAAATGCACTAGCTAAACCTATTGATGGTAGAGGTGAAATTTCAGCTTCTGAGTCTCGGTTAATTGAATCTCCTGCTCCCGGTATTATTTCGAGACGTTCCGTATATGAGCCTCTTCAAACCGGGCTTATTGCTATTGATTCGATGATCCCCATAGGACGTGGTCAGCGAGAATTAATTATTGGGGACAGACAGACTGGTAAAACAGCGGTAGCCACAGATACGATTCTCAATCAACAAGGCCAAAATGTAATATGTGTTTATGTAGCTATTGGTCAAAAAGCATCTTCTGTGGCGCAGGTAGTTACTATCTTCCGGGAAAGGGGAGCAATGGAATACACTATTGTGGTAGCCGAAACGGCGGATTCCCCCGCTACATTACAGTATCTTGCCCCTTATACCGGTGCGGCGCTGGCTGAATATTTTATGTACCGTGAACGACACACTTTAATCATTTATGATGATCTTTCCAAACAAGCACAAGCTTATCGACAAATGTCTCTTCTATTACGAAGACCGCCGGGCCGTGAAGCTTATCCCGGAGATGTTTTTTATTTGCATTCACGACTTTTGGAAAGAGCCGCTAAATCAAGTTCTCGTTTAGGTGAAGGAAGTATGACTGCTTTACCAATAGTCGAGACCCAATCGGGAGATGTTTCGGCTTATATCCCTACTAATGTAATTTCCATTACAGATGGACAATTATTCTTGTCCGCTGATCTATTTAATGCTGGAATCAGACCAGCCATTAATGTGGGTATTTCTGTTTCTAGGGTGGGATCCGCGGCTCAAATTAAAGCCATGAAACAAGTAGTTGGTAAATTAAAATTGGAACTGGCGCAATTAGCAGAATTAGAAGCCTTTGCACAATTTGCTTCTGATCTTGATAAAACTACTCAGAATCAATTGGCAAGAGGTCGACGATTACGTGAATTGCTTAAACAACCCCAATACAAGCCTCTCACGGTAGAAGAACAGATAATGACTATTTATACCGGAACGAGGGGTTATCTTGATTCATTAGAAATTGGGCAGGTAAGGAATTTTCTTGATAAATTACGTACTTACGTAAAAACGAATAAACCGCAGTTCCAAGAAATTCTATCTTCTACCAAGATATTTACTGAGGAAGCGGAAGCCCTTTTAAAAGAAGCAATTCAAGAACAGATGGAACTCTTTCTACTTCAGGAACAAGCATAAAGCAATTGATCCCTCCTTAAACTTAATAAATAGAAATTTATTATTATTAAATATTTATATACCTTTCTTCCCATAGATATCTCAAAAAATATATGAAAAAAAATTGCGTCCAATAGGATTTGAACCTATACCAAAGGTTTAGAAGACCTCTGTCCTATCCATTAGACAATGGACGCTTTTCCGATTTTTTCGCCCTTTTTTGACTTTGACCTTCCTATTTCTTGTTCCAGAAAAAGAATTGGATTTTACGTGAGATGATAAAACTTTTTGAATTGCGTATTCAACTCAATGATGCATTTATTCATATAGAATAGAGCGGGTAGCGGGAATCGAACCCGCATCGTTAGCTTGGAAGGCTAGGGGTCATAGTCGACGTTGATTTTTCATTTTGAACGTCTCTAATTCAAAACCGAACATGAAACTTTGGTTTCATTCGGCTCCTTTATGGAAAAGGGAAAAATTCCCAGGTCCAAATCTAAGACGGGAACGAAATTACAAATTTCACCCATAACATCTATGTCAGCTTTTTGTATGAATGCATTCAATTCAAAACAACTTGCTTTCTAGATGATCCCTCTAGAAGGGAGGATTCTAACAATCTTTCTAGTTACTTCGTTCTCTATTTCTATTTGAGAGAGTCCTAAGGAAAAGTATTTTGTTTCCACCGGCTAAAATAAAAACAAACAAAAAGAAATATGTTGATTGAAGCCTCTAGTAAACTAAAGTCATCATTTAATAGCTATTTTGCTTCCCTCTAAAAAAAAGGGAGGATTTAGTTACGATTCGAAAACGATTTTTCTATCTTCATCCATGGATCTCTTACTTATACTCATTTTCAAAAAAAAAAAATTCATGTTTCGTAATTTAATAATCCAACGTTTCAATTTATAATTTACTTTTGGATACAAATCACGAGAATTTTAAATTTTCCTAAAATTTATCATTGAGAGGTAAAGGATTAATTCCTTTTAAGAAATAAAGTTTTTGATCGGAATAGTAATAAAACCGGTGGACCCCTTAACTATTAAGGGGTTTGTAGAACGAATCGCACTTTTACCACTAAACTATACCCGCTAAAGTTCCCTTATTGTATTGAAATGGAACTTTTGTCGAACACTGAAATTGGCCGTAATAAAGAATCAAGATAGAATCATAGAAAGAATCATGTTTCGTAGGAGCAGATTTTTTTTTGTTCCAGCTCATAATCTGAACGAGTCACACATACACCCTAGTACACGTTCCTCGGCGCTGAGGACATCCCCGAAGAGCGGGGGATTTCTTGACATTTCTGATTGGCTGTCTTGTGTTTCTAATAAGTTGGTTAATAGTTGGCATGTTAAATCATATACATAATGGACTAGTTCCAATCAATACTAACTATAAGTAGAGAAAAAAAATCTCAAATGTTTTGCTTTTTCGATGTTCCCTTTATAAGATCAACAATTCCATAAGCTTTAGCTTCTGTTGCTGACATAAAAAAATCTCTTTCCATATCTTGGGATATAATCCAGACGGGTTTGCCCGTTCTTTCGGAATAACCCCTTGTGATGGTTTCTCTGATAGCCACAAGTTCTTCTAATTCACTGAAAAGTATGGAAACCTCCTGTTTCTCGTCCTCCGAAGTAAAAGTGGCAGAAGGTTGATGAATCATTACCCTAGCGTGAGGGAATGCTACACGTTTTTTATATTCTCCTCCGACCAAGATATAAGATGCCATTGAAGCAGCCATCCCTAGGCATATTGTACTTACAGCGGTTGGGACAAATTGCATAATATTATATAAATAGTCATTCCGTTTATTACCTCTCCTCCAGTAGAATTTATAAACAAATGTAAATCCTGGGTATTATCCTCCATACCGAGATATAGGATAAGACCTATAATGTCATTCGAGATGTCTGCGTCGAGTTCTTCGCACAAAAAAAGTATTCTGTTACGATTAAGCTGATCTGTTATATCAACCCACGAGGTTTCTTCGTCTCCTGGAAGTCTAACGGGAACCTGGGGGGGTAAATCTAGCATTTAATACCTCCTTGATTTTCAATTTAATGATACAATATCCTTTTTTATTAAGAAATTTAGCATTACTTTGTAAGCATGATTTTTTTTATTCTATACAAAAACTTGTTAATTTGTCAAGTTCTGTTTTCAGTTTAGATATATTTCTAATGGCATCTTGGTTCTATTCTATATCTAGAGAATGTCTTTTTTCTTATTGTTCTTTCTTTTTCTTCAAAAATAGGTATTTTTTTTTATCATTGTCAAATCAGATAAATCCTTTTCTTTATTGTATAATCCATTGAAACAAAAAGGGGGCCTGGCGAGGTACTGATTAGGCCAGGCCATGGGAATAGTGGGAATAATACAAGGGCCCTTTCGCGCGAAGAAGTCTTTCTTTTTTTTTTAAATAATATTTTTATCTTATTTAATATTTGTTTGAATATAAGTTTTTTATTCTCCATGGGGAGAGATGGCTGAGTGGACGAAAGCGTCGGATTGCTAATCCGTTGTACGATTAATTCGTACCGAGGGTTCGAATCCCTCTCTTTCCGTTTCCGTTAATGACTTAATAGTTGATTTATCTTTCAATTTTCAAATAAAATAAAAAATTATATATATAATTACAAATATCAAATAGAATTTTTTTTATAATTTTTGAAATGAAAAATCAAGTAAAGAACCCCCTTTTTTATTCTTCGCGTCCAGGATTAGGATTACGTCCTGGATCATTAGATAGAAATCCGAAAATGAAGAGAGAAACAAAGAATACCACTACTGTGTAAACAAAGAGTTTGAGAGTAAGCATTACACAATCTCCAAGATCATTTTGTTTTTTTAAAAATAGAGAATTTATTCTCTATTTTTATCACACACATCGAGAAACAACGAATAGAAGTACTGCGCAAAAAACAAGTTTGAGAGTAAGCATTTTACAATCTCCAAGATCATTTTTTTTTTAAGGAAGAGAATAAATTCTCTATTTTTATACCATTTATCCTATTTTGATACCGAAAACCAAAGTAGTTTTTAGAAATCGAAAAGGATTTTTATTATCTTATCTATTATTATCTTACTTATCAATAATTTTTTTATACCCCCTTGTTTGTGGAGGATCACAATAAGGTTTTTCATTCACGGAAAATTCAAATAGATAGTTAGAGTGGGAAAACGAGGCGATCCGAATCGCGGTTATCCAAGAATTCTCATGTTTGAATCAAGAGTTCATACTTTAAGACTTGTCTGATCTTATCAATTATTAGTATTCGAATCGTTTTTATCGAAAAAATCATTTATTTTTCTAGGACAAGATGAAAGATTTCATCGAAAGCTTACAGCAGCTTGCCAAACAAAGGCTAAGAGAAAAAAGAGTACAGGTATGACTGGCATAAAATCCACGATTGGACTCAAAAAAGCGTAGGCTTCGGGTAATTTGACTAAGAAAAAACTACTCGAATAAAGGGCAGAATTAAGACAGATCAAACCTAAGATATTAAGCATAACAGACATTTTTTTTTAAGATAATTGTATTTTGATTGAGTTCTTCATAGAAGGAAAAAATGAAGAAAATAAAAAAAGAAGGATTTTTGATCTTTCTTTTTTTTTGAACTTACTCACTCAACCAAAAAACCTTCCATTCTCTTTTGAGAATAGAAAAAATTCTATTTTCATACAATATTTTAATGGAATTATATGTAATGATCAATAAATTCAGTATAATTCTATATCTACATGCGTCAAAATACTTACAATGGAATATAAAGGATTCTTGAGATATTTTGGCTGGAATTGACGAACAATCAATAACAACATTAGTCTTTATTAGTGTCGAATAGAAATCAAAGTGGGGCGTGGCCAAGTGGTAAGGCATCGGGTTTTGGTCCCGCTATTCGGAGGTTCGAATCCTTCCGTCCCAGAGCAAGAGCATGTGTAATTCTAGTAAATAATTAAGATTGTGTTTTTCCGTTTAGAAAGTGTAATATTGGATAGAATTTTATTTTTTCTGCTAATAATTCTAACCAAAATGAATCTTATCTTTTTTCAAATTTCACAAATAATTAATAAGATAAGTGTTCAAATGCCGCGCAGATACAACAGAATCTGTTGGGGATTTAGGCAAGATGGGGTTATAGATTAGACGAATTTGAATTCCAAAAAACAAGTTTTCATATATCCACCCTCTCATATTCATATATAATAGAAGGAAGTTTGTTATTTTGTTATTCATTCCGGGAAAAGAAATTGTATTTTTCCAATCGATTTTTTCAATTTTATTGTTTTTATTGGATGTAACACAAATTGGAATTTTTTTTTTCAATTTCAATAATGAAAAAAAAATGAAAAATAATTTAAGATATATTTTTAATCTTATGTGCCGACTGTCCTAACTGAACCAATGACTATTCATTATTCCATAATTTAATCAACCGCATAGAGGTTCAAAATTCGAGGAATGTTATGGTAAAACTTCGTTTGAAACGATGTGGTAGAAAGCAACGTGCGACTTGAAGGACATGATCTGTTGTGGATTCTTATATCCATCATTCTCTAATCTAATTAAAGGATGCTCTTGACTCGACATCCTTTGTTCTCTTCCATTCGAACCCGCATTTTTTGTTGGGGTGTAATGGAAATAGTACAGGATGGAGCTCGAGTAGAAAGTATTGATTCATTTCTTAAGGGGAAAGGGTCTAGGGTTAGTGTCAATCAATAAGTTGGAACAACTTCGTAAATATATCTTTGATATAGATATCGAAAGGACCCAAATCAAGCAAGTTTCAAATCCTAAAGGAAATTTTGTTGGAATTGATAAAACCTTTTCGATAAAAATTATATATATGGTGTGGGAATCCGCCGTTCATATGATTCTTTGATAGAAAGAAATAACAAAAAGGTATGTTGCTGCCATTTTTGAAAGGATTCAAAATCAACGAAGTAATGTCTAAACCCAATGATTCAAAACAAAGATAAAAGATTCCGGAACAAGGAAACATCCTTTTTTTTTTTCCATTTTCGATTTTAATTGTCGCACCAATTAACAATTAATTGTATTTGAATCAGAATGCAGAATTCAAATCGATTCTAAATGAGACAAAAAAGGGTATTCGAGACTGCTCAATAAATGAAAAGCCAAAGTATTTTTTTTTGGAG
>Ga0209574_10000029_pt1 | contig 59399 bp, 75 predicted proteins | sample AgamicMgMarz_FD_187168 | JGI IMG/M metagenome (GOLD analysis project Ga0209574, IMG submission 187168) | Agave microbial communities from Guanajuato, Mexico - Mg.Ma.rz (SPAdes) (version 2) | ecosystem: Host-associated > Plants > Phyllosphere > Phylloplane/Leaf | place: Guanajuato, Mexico... | reverse complement strand
TGAGATTTCCCATAGCGCAAGCTAGTAAGATCCCTGAAAGATGATCAGGTTGATAGGTCAGAGGTGGAAGCGTGGCGACATGTGTAGCTGACTGATACTAATCGATCGAGGACTTAACCAAACTTTTTAAAGCGTAAGCTTTACTCAGCAAACTGTTACCTAGTTTTGAGAGAACAATCTCTTGTCTGGTGGCGATAGCGAAGAGGTCACACCCGTTCCCATACCGAACACGGAAGTTAAGCTCTTTAGCGCCAATGGTAGTTGGGACTTTGTCCCTGTGAGAGTAGGACGTTGCCAGGCACCTGAAAAAGGACTAGCTATTTTAGCTAGTCCTTTTTTGTTTACAATTTATTTGTTTTATGAAAAAGTATAGTAAGAACAATAAAATTCATGATTTGCAGGTTTTGAAATAAATTTTAGTGGCAACGATAAAAGTAAAGAATAAACTTTAATAGTACATAGTTGAAAATTTTTTCGTTTCCTTTTATATTTAAATTAAGGTCAAATATAGTCAAAGTCAGAAGGAGGGGGCAGCGTGCCAAATATCTCTGACATTATCGAACAGTATTTAAAACAAGTACTTGAATTAAGTGAAAGAGAAATTGTTGAAATAAGGCGCAGTGAGATTGCTGATAAATTTCAATGCGTTCCGTCGCAAATTAATTACGTTATCAATACCCGTTTTACAGTTGAGAGAGGTTATCTTGTAGAAAGTAAGCGAGGAGGCGGCGGCTTTATTCGTATTGCAAAAGTAAAAATGCATGATGCAGCGGATTTGTTTCAGCAAGTAATTGAGATGATTCAAAATGAAATTTCACAAGTAAGTGCTGAAAACGTCATTATTAGGTTAGTTGAAGAAAAAGTCATCACAGAACGAGAAGCAAAAATCATGTTGAGTGTTATCAATCGTTCAGTTATTAATATTGAACTTCCTTATCGTGATGAGCTAAGGGCTAATCTTTTAAAAGCAATGCTTAATTCATTACGCTACCGATAAGCTCATGATCTATTTTATTTAGAACAGGGAGTGATGACAGGATGATTTGTCAGCAATGTGAAACGAGACCTGCAACTCTTCACTTCACAAAAATTATTAATGGTGAAAAGACGGAGATGCATGTATGTGAACAATGTGCTTCAGAAAATGGAGATACATTTTCTTTTTCAAATCAGCAAGGTTTTTCAATCAATAACTTACTAGCTGGCCTACTTAACCTAGATCCAGCAGTAACTGAAAATTATAAGCAACAAAGTCAGGAGGTTCTTTCTTGTCCTACTTGTGGCATGACATATCAAAAATTTGCTAAAATAGGCAGGTTTGGATGTGCAGATTGCTACAAAACATTTGAGCGACCTCTTATTCCTTTCTTGAAGAGGCTGCATGGAGGTAATTATCTGCATCATGGAAAAATACCAGCAAGAATTGCAAGTAATCTTCATTTAAAAAAGGAATTACAGGCATTAAGATTGAACTTAAAAGAGTATATCGAAAAAGAGGAGTTTGAGAAAGCAGCCGAACTCCGAGATCACATTCGATTACTAGAAAAGAAGATGAACGAATCGAGAGAGGAGGAAGCGTAATTCATGTCCCAGGATTTGTTCTTTTCCCAGCCTGTTAGCTCTTGGATGCGTCAAGAAGCTTCGAATTCAGATATTGTTCTAAGCAGTCGAATCAGGCTGGCTCGAAATTTAACTCATTATCTTTTTCCAACTCTCTTTTCTAAAGAACAAGCAGTTGAAGTGGTTCGAGTGTTCGAGCAAGTTTTTCAAAAAAGTGAGAACACCAATCAGTGGAATTTGCATTTACTAAAGATGAACGAATTACAGCCTCTTCAAAAGCAAGTGTTGGTTGAAAAGCATCTTATCAGTCCTAACTTGGCTGAAGGAGATAACAACGGAGCTTGTTTTTTATCAGAAAAAGAAGATTTGAGTATTATGGTTAATGAAGAAGATCATTTACGCATACAATGTTTATTTCCAGGCCTTCAATTATCTGAAGCTTTAAGCACAGCGAATAAAGTAGATAATTGGATTGAGAAATACGTAGATTATGCGTTTGATGAAAATAGAGGGTATTTAACCAGCTGTCCCACAAATGTGGGTACTGGGCTACGTGCATCTGTAATGATGCATCTGCCGGCTTTAGTGATGACCCGTCAAATTCATCGTATTATTCCCGCTATTAACCAGCTCGGCTTAGTGGTGAGAGGAATTTATGGAGAAGGTAGCGAAGCTTTAGGGAATATCTTTCAAATTTCTAATCAGATAACCTTAGGGAAGTCTGAAGAAGATATTGTGGCAGATTTAAATAGTGTCGTACAGCAGTTAATTACACAAGAGCACTCTGCAAGAGACGCGCTGTTTAAAACATCTCATGTAGAGTTAGAAGATCGAGTGTATCGTTCATATGGAGTATTGGCCAATAGCCGTATTATTGAGTCAAAAGAAGCTTCACAATGTTTATCAGATGTTCGATTAGGAATCGATTTAGGGTATATAAAAGGACTGAGTCAAAATATATTGAATGAACTTATCATTATGACGCAGCCAGGCTTTTTACAAAAGTATTCGGGAGGTCCCCTAAAGCCTCAAGAACGTGACATTAAAAGAGCCACCTTAATTCGAGAACGTCTCACTATAAATAAAAACACAAATTAAACGTGGAGGGTGACGATTATATGATGTTTGGTAGATTTACAGAGCGCGCACAAAAAGTATTAGCTTTAGCACAGGAAGAAGCACTACGCCTAGGTCACAACAACATTGGAACGGAGCATATTTTATTAGGTATCGTTCGTGAAGGTGAAGGAATTGCAGCAAAAGCTCTTTCTGCTCTAGGCCTAAGCACTGAAAAAATTCAAAAAGAAGTGGAAGCATTAATTGGCAGAGGCCAAGAATTAACGCAGACCATTCATTATACACCTCGAGCGAAAAAAGTCATTGAACTTTCAATGGACGAAGCCCGAAAGCTTGGTCATTCTTATGTAGGAACAGAACATATCTTACTAGGCTTAATTCGTGAAGGTGAAGGCGTTGCAGCACGCGTTTTAAATAATTTAGGTGTCAGCCTAAATAAAGCTCGTCAGCAAGTGCTTCATTTATTAGGTAGCAATGAAGCTGCTTCGAGCCATCAAGGCGGAGGCTCTTCAAATGCCAATACACCTACGCTAGACAGCTTAGCACGCGATTTAACAGTTGTAGCGCGCGAAGGAAGCTTAGACCCTGTTATCGGACGTGGAAAAGAAATTCAGCGTGTTATTGAAGTATTAAGCCGACGTACAAAAAACAATCCTGTATTAATTGGGGAGCCAGGTGTCGGTAAAACGGCAATCGCTGAAGGTTTGGCTCAGCAAATCGTCAACAATGAAGTTCCAGAAATTTTACGTGACAAACGCGTTATGACTTTGGATATGGGAACGGTCGTTGCTGGTACAAAATACCGCGGAGAATTTGAAGATCGCCTGAAGAAAGTAATGGATGAAATTCGTCAAGCAGGTAATATCATTCTCTTTATCGATGAGTTACACACATTAATTGGCGCTGGTGGCGCAGAAGGTGCTATCGATGCTTCTAATATTTTAAAACCGTCTCTTGCTCGTGGAGAACTTCAGTGTATCGGTGCTACGACTTTAGATGAATACAGAAAGTACATTGAAAAAGATGCAGCGTTAGAGCGTCGCTTCCAGCCAATTCAAGTGGATGAACCAACGTTGGAAGAGTCTATTCAAATCTTAAAAGGGCTTCGTGACCGTTATGAAGCACATCACCGAGTATCTATTTCTGATGAGGCAATCGAGCAAGCGGTGAAACTATCAGATCGCTACATTTCAGATCGTTTCTTACCGGATAAAGCAATCGATTTAATTGATGAAGCTGGTTCAAAAGTGCGTTTGCGTTCATTTACAACGCCGCCAAATTTAAAGGAATTAGAGCAAAAATTAGAATCAGTACGCAATGAAAAAGATGCGTCTGTTCAAAGTCAAGAATTTGAAAAAGCAGCATCTTTACGCGATACAGAGCAACGCCTACGCGAAGAATTAGAAGACACAAAGAAAATTTGGAAAGAGCAGCAAGGTAAAGAAAACTCAGCTGTAACCGTAGAAGATATTGCGATGGTTGTATCTAGCTGGACGGGTGTACCGGTCTCTAAACTGGCACAGGAAGAGACAGAAAGACTGCTGAACATGGAAGAGATTCTTCACTCTCGTGTAATTGGGCAAGAAGAAGCGGTAAAAGCAGTTGCAAAAGCTGTGCGCCGTGCTAGAGCAGGCTTGAAAGATCCAAAACGTCCAATTGGTTCATTCATTTTCTTAGGACCAACAGGGGTTGGTAAAACAGAGCTTGCACGTGCATTAGCGGAGTCAATCTTCGGCGATGAAGATGCAATGATTCGTATCGATATGTCTGAGTACATGGAGAAACATTCTACTTCACGCTTAGTAGGTTCACCTCCAGGATATGTTGGATACGAAGAAGGCGGCCAGTTAACGGAAAAAGTAAGAAGAAAACCTTACTCAGTTGTTCTTTTAGACGAAATTGAAAAAGCGCATCCGGATGTATTTAACATTTTATTACAAGTGTTAGAAGATGGACGCTTAACAGATTCAAAAGGCCGTACAGTTGATTTCCGTAATACGATTTTAATTATGACATCAAACGTAGGTGCTGATACATTAAAACGAAGCAAGCACTTAGGGTTCACAGTAGAAGCAGAAGGGCAAGACTACAAAGATATGAAAGGAAAAGTAATGGCGGAAATGAAGCGCGCGTTCCGTCCGGAGTTCCTAAACCGTATCGATGAAATTATCGTCTTCCATTCATTAGAGAAACCTCACTTAGCTGAAATCGTTAAATTAATGGCGGATCAGTTAACAAAACGCTTAAAAGAGCAAGAAATTGATCTTGAATTAACAAAAGAGGCAATTGATAAGATTGCAGAGGAAGGTTTTGATCCAGAATACGGTGCTCGTCCACTTCGTAGAGCAATTCAAAAACATATTGAAGACCGTTTATCTGAAGAGCTGCTAAAAGGGGTTGTTCAAAAAGGTCAGAAAGTGACGCTAGATGTAGACAAAGGAGAATTTGTTGTTAAATCCTCCGCTCCAAGCAGCATCAGCTAATTTTACTCAAACCAAGACGAGGCATACGAAAAAACACGTATGCCTCCCTTTTTATTTTAGCTTAGGAAATAGTGTACAATAGAGATAGAAATCGATTGAATGAACGGAGAGATTGATAACATAATGGCGAAACGAAAAACAAAATTTGCATGTCAGCATTGCGGATATGAATCAGCAAAATGGATGGGGAAATGTCCCGGATGCGGAAGCTGGAATTCTATGGTAGAAGAAATGGAAGAAACGAAATCATCACGCCGAGGAGCTTTTTCCGGAGCTACTGCTTCTAAAGTTCAAAAACCTCAGTCAATTACAGCGATTGAATCTACAACAGAACCACGAATTTTCACACCTTCTGCAGAGTTAAATCGTGTATTAGGAGGAGGTATTGTCAGAGGGTCACTCGTTTTAATAGGGGGAGATCCGGGTATCGGAAAGTCTACTTTACTTTTGCAAACCTCCGCGCAGTTAGCAATGAAACAAAATAAAGTACTATATATTTCGGGAGAGGAATCAACCAAACAAACGAAGTTAAGAGCAGACAGGCTAGGTGTAAAAGCTGAAGAGCTTTATGTTCACGCAGAAACAAACTTAGAATTAATACTAGAGGCCATCTCAAGCATGCAGCCTGATTTTGTGGTAATTGATTCAATTCAAACCATTTACCATGCTGATGTGACATCAGCGCCAGGAAGCGTCTCACAGGTGCGAGAGTGTACGGCTGAACTAATGCGTGTTGCCAAAACGAATGGAATTGCCATCTTTATTGTGGGTCATGTAACGAAAGAAGGGGCCATTGCAGGTCCAAGACTTCTTGAACATATGGTGGATACGGTTCTTTATTTTGAAGGAGAGCGCCATCATACGTATCGTATATTAAGGGCGGTTAAGAACCGATTTGGATCCACAAATGAAATGGGCATTTTTGAAATGAAAGAAAGTGGGCTGGAAGAAGTATTGAATCCATCTGAAATCTTTCTAGAAGAACGATCTCAGGGAGCAGCAGGGTCGGTTGTTGTCGCTTCAATGGAAGGGACAAGACCTGTATTAGTAGAGCTGCAGGCGCTAATCAGTCCAACGAGCTTTGGAAACCCTAGAAGAATGGCGACGGGAGTAGATCATAATCGCGTTTCGCTTATCATGGCTGTCTTAGAAAAGCGTGTAGGAATGCTGCTGCAGAATCAAGATGCTTATTTAAAAGTAGCAGGTGGAGTGAAATTAGATGAACCAGCAATCGATTTAGCTGTAGCCGTTAGCATTGCTTCAAGCTTCAGAGATGCTGCTTCTAGCGCTACAGATGTTATTGTAGGAGAAGTAGGATTAACAGGTGAAGTACGCCGAGTATCTAGAATTGAACAGCGCGTTCAAGAAGCGGTAAAATTAGGGTTCCAACGAATTATTATCCCGGAGAAAAATTTAGGAGGATGGAAAGTCCCAGATGGTATTGATGTGATTGGGGTATCAACAGTAGCGGAGGCTCTGCAATATACATTAGGAGGATAAGCAGTGGAAGGAGAAAAAACAACAGTTAGTCAAAAACAAATATCAGAAATTCTGCAGTTTGTAGCACCAGGAACCCCTATTCGTGACGGTATCGATAACGTCTTGCGGGCAAAGACGGGCGGCTTAATTGTTATGGGCTACAATGAACAAGTCAAAAAGATGGTAGATGGAGGATTTTCGATTAATTGTGCATTTACACCTGCGCATTTATACGAGTTAGCCAAAATGGATGGAGCGCTTATTTTAAACGACAGCGGAAGCAAGATATTATTTGCTAATGCTCAGCTCATGCCAGACCCCTCTACTCCTTCTTCACAGACAGGAATGCGTCACCGTACAGCAGAGCGCGTAGCTAAGCAGTCAGGTGTATTGGTGATAGCCATTTCACAAAGACGAAATGTGATTACGCTTTACAAAGGGTCTCTGCAGTATGTATTAAAAGACATTAGTGTTATTTTAGCAAAAGCGAATCAAGCGCTTGGGACACTTGAAAAGTACAAGGCGGTATTAGACGAATCGATTACAAGTCTCAGTGCATTAGAGTTTGAAGAGCAAGTAACTCATACAGATGTGCTGCAGTCGCTTCATCGTACAGAAATGGTTCTGCGTATTAAAAATGAAATTTTGAGCTATATTAGCGAGTTAGGAACAGAAGGAAGACTAATCCGGCTCCAAATGAATGAACTACTTTCCCACTTAGAGGAAGAAGCAACTTTATTAATCAAAGATTATATGTATGACCTCAGCTTTGACCCTTACCGAGTAATTGAACGCATGCAGCAGCCGTCAAATAATGTTCTTCTCGATGACCAAACGCTCCTTCGCTTAATGGGATATCCTATGTATACAAGCTTTGAAGACAGCGTTATTCCTAGAGGGTATCGAATGCTTCATAAAATTCCAAGACTTCCATCGATTATTATTGAAAATCTCATTGATGAATTAGGGGATTTAAAAACGATAGCAGATGCATCGGTAGAAGAATTGGATGAGGTAGAAGGCATCGGTGAAATTCGAGCAAGAAAAATCAGAGAAGGCCTAAAAAGACTAAAAGAGCAGCATCTTACAAACCGTCAGCTATAGGATATTAATTGACATTAAATGTTTGATTCATTAAGATATTGTGAAAATACAAAAAAAGTGACAGTTTGTTTACAAATTCTGTTTTTTGGTTAAATAACAGGTTTCAATCATTGTAAACTGTTTATAATGATAAAGGGAGGTGAAGGCGTGTTAAAACGTTTTGTACAGTTATTTTTTATTATTACAGGTGGTACATTGGGCGTCTTTTTTATACCTGAACTTATTCAATTATTAAATCTGCAAGATGTAGCATTTCTAGAAAAGCCTTACGTCGATGCAATACTGGGAGCCATTTTGTTTTTCCTTGTCACGTTTTGGATTGTTGATTATATAGTTGAATTAATTCGCCGAGTGGAAGAGGCGTTACTGAAGGCGCCTGTAACGGATGTGCTTTTTGGGAGCTTAGGATTGATTTTAGGGCTTATTGTGGCCTACTTGGTCGGAGCTTTTTTAGGCAGAATTCAACTTCAAGTAGTAAGTACCATTTTACCAATCTTTCTAAGTATTCTTTTAGGTTACTTAGGGTTTCAAGTCGGGTTTAAAAAACGTGATGAACTTGTAAGCGTGTTTTCGATGCCGGCTCGAATTGGGAAGAAAAAAGGACAAGAAGAAGAAACAGATAACGAAGAATCATTAAAGTCTCTTAAGATTTTAGATACAAGCGTTATTATTGACGGCCGTATCGCAGATATTTGTCAAACAGGATTTTTAGACGGAACGATTGTTATTCCACGCTTTGTGCTTGAGGAACTTCAGCATATTGCTGATTCGTCGGATGTTTTAAAACGAAACAGAGGTAGACGAGGTCTAGATATTCTAAACCGTATTCAAAAAGAACTGGCAATGAAGGTAGAAATTTATGAAGGCGATTTCGAAGACATTCAAGAAGTAGACAGCAAGCTGGTTAAATTGGCAAAGCTGACTTCCGGTTTGGTCGTGACAAACGATTTTAATTTAAATAAAGTATGTGAACTTCAAAATGTTGGCGTTTTAAATATCAATGACTTAGCAAATGCCGTCAAGCCAATTGTACTTCCAGGAGAAGAAATGAACGTATTGGTTATAAAAGACGGCAAAGAGCACAATCAAGGTATTGCCTATCTTGATGACGGTACAATGATCGTGGTAGAGGAAGGAAGAAATTATATTGGAAAGCAAATTGATGTACTGGTGACGAGCGTACTCCAAACCTCAGCAGGCCGTATGATTTTTGCGAAACCCAAGTTATTAGAAAAAGCACTGTGACGTAACAGGTAAAGGGAGTATACCTATGAAGTATGAAATTATCGTGTTAGCTGCAGGTCAGGGGAAGCGAATGAAAGCGGGGCGGAACAAACAATTTTTAACTATTCAAAACGTTCCGCTTATCATTCATACGCTGCAAAAATTCGAACAAGATCCTTGGTGCAGTGGAATTGTACTAGTCGTAAACGAAAAAGAAGTGGAGATTTTTGAAGAGTTATTAATCGAATATCCAATTCAAAAGGTTCAATCATTGACAGCTGGAGGCGATGAACGTCAACATAGCGTTTATAACGGCCTTAAAAGTTTAAAGCAGGCTCAGATGGTATTAATTCATGATGGCGCTCGTCCATTTGTTCAACAAAACACAATCCATGAGTTAGTAGAAAAAGCTGCTAGTGATAAGGCTGCTGTGCTGGCTGTTCCAGTAAAAGACACAATTAAGCGTGTGGACCAGGGTACTGTCATTGAAACAGTTGAGCGCTCTAGCTTGTGGGCTATTCAAACGCCGCAGGCTTTTCTTTTTGATGTAGTAATGGATGCACACGAAAAAGCAAAAACAAATGAATACTTAGGCACCGATGATGCAAGCTTAGTAGAAAAAGCGGGGCAAAAAGTATCGATTGTAGAGGGAAATTACGATAATATAAAACTAACAACACCAGAAGATTTGTTATATGCAGAAGCCATATTAACAAAGCTAAACAGGACTGAAGGAGTGGGAAAATGAACATTCGCGTAGGACAAGGTTTCGACGTACATGAATTTGCAGAAGGAAGACCTTTAATCATCGGCGGTTTAGAAATTCCGTATGAAAAAGGATTATTAGGCCATTCAGATGCAGATGTGCTGTTGCATACAATCGCAGATGCCTTATTAGGAGCGGCGGCTAAAGGAGATATCGGAAAGCATTTTCCGGATACAGACCCTGAATTTAAAGATGCTGATTCAGCAAAGCTTCTTCAACACGTATGGAAACTACTAAAAGATGAAGGCTATGAATTAAGCAATGTAGATTGCACAATTATCGCGCAAAAACCTAAAATGGCTCCTTACATTGAACCAATGAGAGAGCGCATTGCGCAGCTGTTAGAAGCAAGCATTTCTCAAATTAACGTCAAGGCAACAACAACAGAAAAGTTAGGTTTTACGGGACGTGAAGAAGGAATTGCCGCCCAAGCAGCCGTTTTAGTTTATCAAAAATAAAAACAGTTGACTTTGACAGATACCTATTTGGTGATAAAATTAGAACATGTCTAAAACATATAAATACATACTATAAGTAATATTAAATTGGAGGTCATCTTAGTTATGTCAAGCGAAGTAAGAGTTCGTTATGCCCCGAGTCCAACTGGACATCTTCATATAGGGAATGCAAGAACAGCACTATTTAATTATTTATTTGCACGAAATCAAAACGGTAAATTTATTATCCGTATTGAAGATACAGATCAAAAGCGTAATATCGAAGGCGGAGAAGAAAGTCAGCTGCGCTATTTAAAATGGTTAGGTATTGAATGGGATGAGAGTATCGACGTAGGCGGCGAGTACGGTCCTTACCGCCAGTCTGAACGTACGGAAATCTATCAAAAATATACGGAAGAACTTCTTGAAAAAGGATTAGCTTATCACTGTTACTGTACGTCAGAAGAGCTTGAAAAAGAGCGTGAAGAACAGCAGGCGAATAGTCAAATGCCGCGCTATTCAGGTAAATGCCGTAACTTAACAGCTGAACAGCGTGCTGAACTAGAAGCAGAAGGCCGTGAGCCAAGCATTCGCTTCCGTGTTCCTAGTAACACAGAAATTAAATGGAATGATATTGTCAAAGATGAAGTATCATTTGAGTCTGAAGGCATTGGTGACTTCGTTATTGTGAAAAAAGACGGTACACCAACATATAATTACGCTGTAGCCATTGATGATTATCTAATGAAGATGACACATGTTCTACGCGGAGATGACCATATTTCTAATACACCGAAGCAAATTCTTGTGTATGAAGCTTTAGGCTGGACGCCTCCTGTATTTGGTCATATGACATTAATCGTAAATGAAAATCGCCGTAAACTAAGTAAACGTGATGAGTCAATCATTCAGTTTATTGAGCAATATAAAGAATTAGGCTACTTGCCGGAAGCACTGTTTAATTTTATTACAATGCTTGGCTGGTCACCTGTGGGAGAAGAAGAAATCTTCTCTAAAGAACAGTTCATTGAAATTTTTGACCCAGCTCGTTTATCAAAATCTCCAGCACTATTTGATACAAGCAAATTACGTTGGATGAACAACCAATACATGAAACAATTGGATTTAGACGAGGTAGTAGCTTTATCAGTTCCTCACTTAGTGAAAGCTGGAAAAGTTGAAGAAACGCGCAATGCTGAAACAGAACAATGGGTACGTGACTTAGTCGCTCTATACCAAGAACAAATGAGCTTTGGCGCTGAGATTGTTGAACTTACTGAAATGTTCTTTAAGAAAGAAATTGATTACAGTGAAGAAGCAAAAGCAGTGCTTGCTGAAGAGCAAGTACCGGAAGTGTTAAAAGCATTTGCTGAAGAGATTTCTTCCTTAGAAGAATTCAGCGCTGATGAAATTAAGGCAGCAACAAAGGCTGTACAAAAAGCAACAGGTCAAAAAGGTAAAAAACTATTTATGCCAATTCGTGTAGCAACAACAGGCGAAACACACGGTCCTGAGCTTCCAAAAGCTATTTCTCTTTTAGGAAAAGAAACAGTTTTAGCTCGTTTAGAAAGCATTTATAGTTAACAAATTTCTATTTTGCCCATATGATAAAATAATCAAATATGGATATCGTTGAGAAGGAAGAGTAGGCAAGTTCATTGCATATCAGAGAGGGTTATCACCGGCTGAAAGTAACCTATGACAAAACTTGTTGAAGTGCGCCTTTGAGTCTTTTGTTGAATGCTACTAAGTAAGTAGGCAAAAGCGGGTACTTTCACGTTATGAGAGAAGAGTTGGGATCGTTTGTTGATCCAAACAGAGTGGAACCGCGTATATACGTCTCTGTGTCATTTGACATAGGGGCGTTTTTTTATACAATCAATGAGTAGATAGAGGAATAGCGGAATTGGGGTGAGATGATGCTAAAGTTGTTAAAGGAAGACATTGAGGCCATATTTGAACAAGATCCTGCAGCAAGAAGTTATATTGAAGTGATATTAACCTATTCGGGGTTGCATGCTATTTGGGCACATAGATTAGCTCACGGGCTTTTTAAAAGAAAGTGGTTTTTTCTGGCACGTGTAATCTCACAAATTAGCCGATTCTTCACAGGGATTGAAATTCATCCGGGTGCGAAAATTGGCCGCCGATTTTTTATTGACCACGGAATGGGAATTGTTATTGGGGAAACGTGCGAAATTGGAGATAATGTAACAGTATATCAAGGAGTAACACTTGGAGGAACAGGGAAAGAAAAAGGAAAGCGTCACCCGACGATCGAAGACAATGTCTTAATTGCAACAGGTGCTAAAGTACTAGGGTCGATTACGATTCATGCGCACTCCAAAATTGGAGCAGGCTCAGTTGTGTTAAATGACGTCCCAGAAAACTCAACGGTTGTTGGTATCCCTGGCCGAGTCGTCATTCAAAATGGCGTCCGGATTCCAAAAGATTTGAATCATCAAGATTTGCCAGATCCAGATGCAGAGCGTTTCAAACAGCTAGAGAAAGAAATTTTACACCTGCAAAATCAATTAAAGGAATTAAAAGAAGGGAAGATTCACCATGGCAATTAAGCTATATAACACGTTAACACGTCAAAAAGAGATGTTTGTACCGCTGGAAGAAAACAAAGTCAAAATGTACGTGTGCGGACCAACCGTGTATAACTATATTCATATTGGAAATGCGCGTCCTGCAATCGTATTTGATACGGTGCGCCGCTATTTAGAATTTAGAGGGTACGATGTAGAGTATGTCTCAAACTTCACAGATGTGGATGATAAATTAATTAAGGCAGCAAAAGAGTTAGGAGAAGATGTTCCAACGATCGCAAACCGCTTTATCGATGCCTACTTTGAAGATACGTCAGCTCTTGGATGCAAGCATGCCGATGTGCATCCACGCGTAACTGAAAATATGGATATCATTATTGAGTTCATTGATGAACTGGTGAAAAAAGGATATGCATATGAGTCAGAGGGTGATGTATACTATCGTACACGTAAGTTTGAAGGATACGGAAAATTATCACATCAGTCTATTGATGAATTGCAATCCGGTGCTCGTATCGAAGTTGGAGAAAAGAAAGAAGATCCATTAGACTTTACTCTTTGGAAAGCAACCAAAGATGGAGAGATCGCATGGGATAGCCCTTGGGGTCAAGGAAGACCAGGCTGGCATATCGAGTGCTCTGCGATGGCACGCAAGTATTTAGGTGATACAATTGATATCCACGCAGGCGGTCAGGATTTAGCTTTCCCTCATCACGAAAATGAAATTGCCCAATCAGAAGCGCTCACTGGGAAATCGTTTGCGAAATACTGGCTTCATAACGGATATATCAATATTGATAATGAAAAGATGTCTAAATCACTAGGGAACTTCGTGTTAGTTCATGACATTATTAAAAAGCATGATCCTTCCCTACTTCGATTCTTTATTTTATCTGTTCACTATCGTCACCCAATTAACTATAACGAAGAAATTTTAGAGAATACGCGCAAAGGGTTTGAGCGTCTGCAAACAGCTTACGGCAACTTAACTCACCGTCTAGAGGCAGCAACAAATCTTCAAGAAGATGCTTCAGAATGGTTCGAAAAGCTAAAAGAGCTTCGCGAAACGTTTGTTGAAGAGATGGATGATGATTTTAATACGGCAAATGCCATTTCTGTTCTGTTCGAGCTAGCAAAGCAAGCTAACTTGTATTTGTTAGAACAAACAACGTCTACAGATGTAATTGAAGCCTTTATTAAAGAGTTTAAAGAATTAGGTGCTGCAATAGGCATTACGTTTGGAGAAGCTGAACTTCTAGACGAAGAAATTGATCAATTGATCCAAGATCGTATTCAGGCTCGTAAAGATCGTAATTTCCAATTAGCAGATCAAATTCGAGATGAATTAAAGGCTAAAAATATTATTTTAGAAGATACGGCACAAGGAACAAGATGGAAAAGAGGATAATAGTGTTATGAGCAGCAGTAAATTAGATGTAAAACAGCTAAATAGCTTAGCTCTTGCTTATATGGGTGATGCGGTGTTTGATTTACATGTTCGCCGCCACCTGCTGGTGTTAGGGACAGTGCGCCCTAACCAGCTTCATAATAAAGCTAAAAAATACGTATCAGCAAAAGCACAAGCGCAAATCGTATATTATTTTAAAAATGAAAACTTTTTTACTGAAGAAGAAGAAGGTGTGCTGCGCCGAGGACGCAATGCAAAGTCCGGTACAGTCCCTAAAAACACAGATGTGCAAACGTATCGCTACAGTACGGCATTTGAAGCGGTCGTAGGCTATTTGTATCTCTTAGGTGAGGAAGAAAGAATGATGGAACTTATTACTAAAGCTATCTCTTTCGTCGATGAAGGAGAGGGAGGAATGAATCATGGAACATGAATTTATCATTGGACGTAATCCGGTCCTAGAAGCCCTAAAGTCTGGGCGCGACATTAACAAACTATGGATTGCCGAAGGATCGCAAGGCGGTTCTATGGGGCAAATCACGCAGTTAGCAAAACGTAATGGTGTATTGGTGCAGTTTGTACCAAAAAAGAAAATTGAGCAAATGGTAGACGGTATTCATCAAGGAGTAGCTGCACAAGTTGCTGCTTATCAGTATGCAGAGTTAGATGATTTATTTAACTTAGCGGAAAAACGTAATGAAAGTCCGTTTTTTCTTCTGTTAGATGAGCTTGAAGATCCCCATAATTTAGGTTCTATTATGCGAACAGCCGATGCCGTTGGCGCACACGGTATTATTATTCCAAAGCGCCGTTCAGTTGGATTAACAGCCACTGTAGCTAAGGCCTCTACAGGAGCGATTGAACATGTTCCCGTAGCAAGGGTAACAAACCTATCAAGGACGATTGATGAATTAAAAGATCGAGGCGTATGGATTGTTGGAACAGATGCGAAAGAAAGCGATGATTACCGCAACTTAGATGGAGGTATGCCGCTTACGTTAGTGATTGGAAGCGAAGGAAAAGGCATGAGTCGTTTGATTCGTGAAAAATGCGACTTCCTTGTACAGCTTCCAATGGTTGGGCATGTTACATCGTTAAATGCATCTGTAGCAGCTAGTCTTCTCATGTATGAGGTTTACCGAAAACGCCATCCTCTAGGTGAATAAGAATGGATATTCTACTGGTGGATGGTTATAACATGATAGGTGCGTGGCCCGACCTAAGAAAGCTTAGAGATAATGATTTAGCCGGTGCTCGAGACCTGTTAATCGAAAAGATGGCAGAGTATCAAGCATATATGGGTTATCGTGTCATTATTGTCTTCGATGCTCATATGGTCGAAGGAATTGAAAAGAAGGCAAAAAATCATAAGGTTGACGTTGTATTTACAAGAGAAAATGAAACAGCGGATGAGTACATTGAAAAGCTGGCTCAAGAGCTAAACAATGTAAAGACACAGATTCATGTTGCTACATCTGATTTTACGGAGCAGTGGGCAATCTTTGGACAAGGTGCGCTTAGAATTTCTGCTCGAGAATTGTACAACGAAATTGAGCAAATTGAGAAACATATTAATCTTGATGTGAAGTCTATTCAAAATCAAAAGCCAGCGGCACGCATTCAACTTTCCAATCAAGTAGCCGAAATTTTCGAAAAATGGCGTCGGGGACAGCGGTGAGGTTATTGACGGTACGGAATTAGCTACTGTATAATATTTCTATCTACTGTGCGGTCGGGGGGATCGATATGGGCGATAATTATGGGAGAAAACTGCATGCTCATTTCGAACAACAAGAGGATGAAACAGTTGTCGATCTTGTGCATAAAGGCGATATTGACGCATTAGAGTATTTGATTCATAAATACAAAAACTTTGTGCGAGCAAAGGCGCGGTCATATTTTTTAATTGGGGCAGACCGTGAAGATATTGTACAAGAAGGTATGATAGGGTTATATAAGGCAATTAGAGATTTTAGAGAAGATAAGCTAACTTCGTTTAAAGCTTTTGCTGAACTTTGCATTACCAGGCAAATTATTACCGCTATTAAAACCGCAACAAGGCAAAAACATATTCCATTAAACTCTTATGTATCATTGGACAAGCCAATATATGATGAAGAGTCCGACCGAACCTTAATGGATGTTATTTCGGGGACAAAAGTAGCAAATCCAGAAGAGTTGCTCATTAATCGAGAGAAGTTTGATGATATTGAATTAAAGATGGCTGAACTGTTAAGTGATCTGGAGCGAAAAGTTCTCGTTCTTTATTTAGATGGTCAATCTTATCAAGAGATTTCAGAAGAGTTAAACCGCCACGTCAAATCCATCGATAATGCACTTCAGCGTGTGAAGAGGAAATTAGAGCGCTACCTCGAGATTCGTGAAATCACAATGTAGCCTTCTATCCTCATATTGACATGCTAAGAAAGTCTGTGATACTTTTTTATAGACATTATCACTCTATAGGTGGTTGACATTATGCGTAAAAAAGTTGTACTTGCGTGTGTGCAATGCGCTAGTCGTAACTATACGACTATGAAAAACACACAGCAAAACGAAGAGCGTTTAGAAATGAAGAAGTTTTGCAAAACGTGTAACGCACATACGATTCATCGTGAAACAAAGTAGATCAATAATCTGCACAGACTAATACCCCTTTTAATTTATTGGAGGTTACAAACATGAACCGTGTAGGAAATTTCTTGCGTGATGTTGGGCGTGAGATGAAGAAGGTAAGTTGGCCTAAAAAAAATGAGCTAACTCGTTATACAATTACTGTTATTTCTACAGTTGTATTTATGACACTCTTTTTTGTAGTAGTTGATTACGGAATTTCGTCACTTATTCGTTTAATCCCTTGAATAAATTGACTTAAATCATGGTATAATAAAGCTAAATTATGTTTTTTTCAGAAAAGCCCGGAGACGGGTTTTTTAATTTGCTTTAAGAATGATTGTGCTAGGAGTCAACTATTTTCCTAGTGCGTTGTCTGTGCAATAGATTAGGACATCTTATTTTATAGTGAGCTGGGAGGGAAGGACGTATAGTCCTCAGAAATGGAGAAAAATTGGTATGTAGTCCATACTTATTCTGGATATGAAAATAAAGTAAAAACAAATTTAGAAAAGCGCGTAGAAACAATGGGTATGCAAGATAAAATTTTCCGCGTTGTTGTTCCTGAAGAAGAAGAAAGAGAAATTAAGAACAACAAAGAAAAGATTACAAAGAAAAAAGTATTTCCAGGGTACGTGTTAGTTGAAATCATCATGACGGATGATTCATGGTATGTAGTTCGTAATACACCTGGCGTTACGGGCTTTGTAGGTTCAGCAGGTTCTGGATCAAAGCCAACTGCTCTTCTACCAGAAGAAGTAGAAATGATCTTAAAACAAATGGGCATGGACGAGAAGCATGCTGACTTTGACTTTGAACTAAAAGAAACAGTATTGGTTCAAGAAGGTCCGTTTGCAAACTTCGAAGGTACCATTGAAGAAATCGATACAGATAAACGTAAAGTTAAGGTTCATGTGGATATGTTCGGAAGACAAACGCCAGTAGAGCTAGACTTTACACAAATTGAAAAAATATAATCTGTAAGACCTTGCAATTCATGAAGTTTAATGTTAATATTTCATAAGTCAGTATGTCTCAAAACTAGAGACTAAAACAACTATTTCTTTATTTTATATATAAAGAACATTGAGTGGGAGGGCATCGCCCTATTACCACATCACGGACTTAAGGAGGTGTGTCTCGTGGCTAAAAAAGTAATTAAACTTGTTAAGTTACAAATTCCTGCAGGTAAAGCAAATCCAGCGCCACCAGTTGGTCCTGCATTAGGTCAAGCCGGTGTTAACATCATGGGTTTCTGTAAGGAGTTTAACGCTCGCACAGCTGATCAAGCTGGTCTTATCATTCCTGTTGAAATCACGGTATTTGAAGACCGTTCATTTACATTTATTACGAAAACTCCACCTGCTGCTGTACTACTTAAGAAAGCGGCTGGTATTGAGTCTGGTTCTGGTGAACCAAACCGTAATAAAGTTGCAACAGTCAAGCGTGACAAAGTGCGTGAGATTGCTGAAACTAAAATGCCTGACTTAAACGCTGCTAGCGTTGAATCTGCAATGCGCATGGTAGAAGGTACAGCGCGCAGTATGGGAATCGTAGTTGAAGACTAATTCCATTTGATTGGGTGTTAGAAGGTTGCGAGAAATGGAAGTTTTCCTATGCTCGCAACCTTTATTAGTGGGAGGTTATTCCGTTAAAACCACATAAGGAGGAAACAAAAATGGCTAAAAAAGGTAAAAAGTACGTTGAAGCTGCTAAGCTTGTAGATCGTACACAAACTTATTCAGTACAAGAAGCGATTGAATTAGTAAAGAAAACAAACACAACTAAATTTGATGCAACTGTAGAAGTAGCATTCCGTTTAGGAGTTGACCCTAAGAAAGCTGACCAACAAATTCGTGGTGCAGTAGTACTACCAAACGGTACAGGTAAAACTCAACGTGTATTAGTATTCGCTAAAGGCGAAAAAGCTAAAGAAGCTGAAGCTGCAGGCGCTGACTACGTTGGCGATGCTGACTACATCAACAAAATCCAACAAGGTTGGTTCGAGTTCGATGTAATCGTAGCTACTCCAGACATGATGGGTGAAGTTGGTAAACTTGGTCGTGTATTAGGACCTAAAGGTTTAATGCCAAACCCTAAAACTGGTACAGTAACATTTGATGTTCAAAAAGCAGTTAACGAAATCAAAGCTGGTAAAGTAGAATACCGCGTTGATAAAGCTGGTAACATCCACGTACCAATCGGTAAAGTATCTTTCGAAGAGAGCAAGTTAGTTGAAAACTTCACTACAATCTTCGAAACTATGGTAAAAGCTAAGCCGGCAGCAGCAAAAGGCACATACATGAAGAACGTAGCTGTTACTTCAACAATGGGCCCTGGTATCAAAGTTGATACTGCTTCATTCTCTGCTTGATAAATTTGGAAATAAATCGGTGTTGACTTTTTGAAAGTCCCTGATTATAATAGATAATGTTGTTAAAAAGAATAACATTTGTACCGTAGACAGTAGGTGCTGCAAAGCTTAATTTCCTACCGAGGTGTGTGAGATAAATTAGTGAAACGTTATGGTTCGCTTACTACACCTCCATGTCTTTATTGTCATGGAGGTTTTTTATTGCACCTTGTCTGAGTGTACGGAAGGAAATCTACAGGAGGTGTAAAGATGAGCAACGTAATTGAACAAAAGAAACAAGTCGTAGACGAAATTGCTGAAAAACTTCAAGCGAGTAACTCAATAGTTGTCGTGGACTACCGTGGTTTGAATGTTGCTGAAGTTACTGAACTTCGTAAGCAATTACGTGAAGCAGGCATTGAGTTCAAAGTTTACAAAAACACTTTAACTCGCCGTGCTGTAGAAAAACTTGAACTAACAGATCTTAATGATGCGTTAGTAGGTCCAAATGCAATCGCATTTGGTGGAGAAGATGTTGTTGCTCCAGCTAAAATTCTAAACAACTTCGCGAAAGAACACGAAGCGTTAGAAATCAAAGCTGGTGTAATTGAAGGTAATGTTGCATCTGTTGAAGAAATTAAAGCACTTGCAGAACTACCATCTCGCGAAGGCTTACTTTCTATGTTGCTTAGCGTGCTTCAAGCTCCAATTCGCAACCTTGCTCTTGCTACAAAAGCTGTGGCAGATCAAAAAGAAGAACAAGGTGCATAATCTAGTCTGTTATATATAACACAATCACAAGGAGGAAATTAACAATGACTCAAGAACAAATCATTGAAGCAGTTAAAAATATGACTGTTTTAGAACTTAACGATTTAGTAAAAGCAATCGAAGAAGAATTTGGCGTAACTGCTGCTGCTCCTGTAGCTGTAGCTGGCGGTGCTGCTGGTGAAGCTGCTGCTGAGAAAACTGAATTTGACCTAGTACTTGAAAGTGCTGGCGGACAAAAAATCAAAGTTATCAAAGTAGTACGTGAAATCACTGGTCTTGGCTTAAAAGAAGCTAAAGAAATCGTTGATAACGCTCCAAAAGCTCTTAAAGAAGGTATTTCTAAAGAAGAAGCTGAAGAAGCAAAAGCTAAACTTGAAGAAGTTGGCGCTTCTGTAGAAGTTAAGTAATTATTGCTTAACAACTGATATAAAAAAGCTCGCTTGTACAAGCGAGCTTTTTTGCTTCTGTCATCCTTTTCATTTATAGTAAAGAAGAACATATTGATTAGGAGGTTCTATTTTGACAGAACATTATTTTTCTAATACACCATTGTCTGCAAGTAATGAAGAGCGCTTTTCATTTGAATTGAGAGGAACCTCTTTTTCATTTACGAGTGACCGCGGTGTTTTTTCAAAAAAAGAGGTCGATTTTGGATCGCGCCTGTTAATTGAAACGTTTCAAATGCCCGAGAGTCCCGGCCCGCTTCTGGATGTTGGATGCGGATATGGTCCAATTGGGTTGGCGCTTGCAAAAGAGGACAGCCAAAGAAACGTTCATATGGTTGATGTTAATGAACGTGCATTAGCACTAGCTCAAAAAAATGCTGAAGCTAATTCAGTATCAAATGTTTCAATCTATCAAAGCTCTTGCTATGAAAATGTGAAGGAAACGAATTTTGCAGCTATTCTTAGTAATCCGCCGATCCGTGCGGGTAAAAAAGTTGTTCATGAAATCCTAGAAAAATCATTAGATCACCTTGCTGACCAAGGAGAACTTTGGATTGTGATTCAGAAAAAGCAAGGTGCGCCATCTGCTCTTGCGAAATTAGAATCTCTATTTAATGAAGTAGAAGTAGTAGAAAAGAAAAAAGGGTATTATATCATATGTGCTAAAAAATGTTGACTAATATTTTTTAGTATGTTAGCATTATAAAATGCCAATATATAAATATTCCATATAAGCTCGGGTTATACATAAAATAAAAGGTATAATTTTGAATTATATGGGAAAAACTAATAAAATCAATAGTACGTTTTTATGAAATTGTGGTTTTCTATTTAAAGAGACCATTTTTCTTTTGTTCAATAATAAACATATGGTTTATTATATATTTTGAATAATAACGCTTGATTTGAGGGGTGAATCAGTTGACAGGTCAACTAGTTCAGTATGGACGCCACCGCCAACGCAGAAGTTATGCTCGTATTAGTGAAGTTTTAGAGTTACCGAACTTAATCGAGATTCAAACGGCTTCATACCAATGGTTTTTAGATGAAGGTTTACGAGAAATGTTCCAAGATATTTCTCCAATTGATGATTTTACAGGTAACTTATCACTAGAATTTATTGATTACAGCTTAGGTGAGCCAAAGTATTCAGTAGGAGAGTCTAAAGAACGTGATGTAACTTATGCAGCACCTCTTCGTGTTAAGGTGCGGTTAATTAATAAAGAAACAGGTGAAGTAAAAGACCAAGATGTGTTCATGGGAGATTTCCCATTGATGACCGAAACAGGTACCTTTGTAATTAACGGTGCTGAGCGTGTTATCGTATCACAGTTGGTTCGTTCACCAAGTGTTTACTATAGTGGAAAGCTTGATAAAAACGGTAAAAAAGGATATACAGCAACTGTTATCCCTAACCGTGGTGCATGGCTAGAATATGAAACTGATGCAAAAGATGTAGTATACGTGCGTATTGATCGTACTCGTAAACTGCCAGTAACAGTGCTGTTACGCGCGCTAGGTTTCGGTTCTGACCAAGAGATTATCGATTTAATCGGTGATAATGAATACATCCGTAATACGCTTGAAAAAGATAATACGGAAACAACGGAAAAAGCGCTATTAGAAATCTATGAGCGTTTACGTCCGGGTGAACCACCGACAGTTGAGAATGCGAAGTCTCTATTAGTATCTCGCTTCTTTGATCCAAAACGATATGACTTAGCGAACGTAGGTCGCTATAAAATTAATAAAAAGCTTCATATCAAACATCGCTTATTTAATCAAAAGCTAGCTGAAACATTAGTTGATCCTGAAACAGGTGAAATTATTGCAGAAAAAGGCGCAATGATTGACCGCCGTCTGCTAGATCGCTTGATTCCGATGCTTGAAGGTGGAGTAAACTTCAAAACTTATAGTCCGGTTGGTGGAGTAGTAGAAGACGATGTTACATTACAATCTATTAAGATTTATGCGCCAAATGATCCAGAAGGTGAAAAAATCATCACTGTATCAGGTAACGCATATGTAACAGAAGAAGTTAAAAATATCACACCTGCTGATATTTTAGCATCAATCAGTTACTTCTTTAACTTGCTTCATCAAGTAGGAGACACAGATGATATCGACCACTTAGGTAATCGTCGTCTGCGTTCTGTAGGTGAATTGTTACAAAACCAATTCCGTATCGGTTTATCTCGTATGGAACGTGTTGTTCGTGAAAGAATGTCAATTCAAGACACGAATACAATCACACCTCAACAATTAATTAATATTCGCCCAGTTATTGCGGCGATTAAAGAGTTCTTTGGAAGTTCTCAATTATCACAGTTCATGGATCAAACGAATCCATTAGGCGAATTGACGCACAAACGTCGTCTTTCAGCTCTAGGACCTGGTGGTTTAACGCGTGAGCGCGCTGGTTTCGAAGTGCGTGACGTTCACTACTCCCACTATGGCCGTATGTGTCCGATTGAAACACCAGAGGGTCCGAATATCGGGTTAATCAACTCACTATCTTCTTATGCAAAAGTAAACAAATTCGGTTTCATCGAAACACCTTACCGTCGTATCGATCCTGAAACAGGTAAAGTGACAGAGCGAATTGACTACTTAACAGCTGATGAAGAAGATAACTATGTTGTAGCCCAAGCGAACGCTCGTCTAGGTGATGATGGTTCATTCTTAGATGAAAATGTCGTTGCACGTTTCCGTGGAGAAAACACGGTTATCCGTCGCGATCGTTTAGACTATATGGATGTATCACCAAAACAAGTTGTATCTGCCGCTACAGCATGTATCCCATTCTTAGAGAACGATGACTCTAACCGTGCATTAATGGGTGCGAACATGCAACGTCAAGCAGTACCTTTATTAAATCCTGAAGCACCAATCGTAGGTACAGGTATGGAATACGTATCTGGTAAAGACTCTGGTGCAGCCGTGATTTGTAAATATCCTGGCGTTGTAGAGCGCGTAGAAGCAAAACAAATTTTTGTTCGCCGCTATGAAGAAGTAGACGGACAAAAAGTTAAAGGTAACTTAGATCAATACAAATTATTAAAATTTGTTCGTTCTAACCAAGGTACTTGTTACAACCAGCGTCCAATTGTTTCAGTTGGCGACGAAGTAGTAAAAGGTGAGATCTTAGCCGACGGTCCTTCAATGGAAAAAGGTGAGCTTGCTTTAGGACGAAACGTAATGGTTGGTTTCATGACATGGGATGGTTACAACTATGAGGATGCCATCATCATGAGTGAACGCCTTGTGAAAGACGATGTATATACGTCTGTTCATATTGAAGAATATGAATCTGAGTCTCGTGATACGAAGCTTGGACCTGAAGAAATTACGCGTGACATTCCAAACGTAGGTGAAGATGCTCTTCGCAACTTAGATGAGCGTGGAATCATCCGCATTGGTGCAGAAGTAAAAGACGGAGATCTTTTAGTTGGTAAAGTAACGCCAAAAGGTGTAACAGAACTAACAGCTGAAGAACGTCTTCTACACGCTATTTTCGGTGAAAAAGCGCGTGAAGTTCGTGATACTTCTCTTCGTGTACCGCACGGCGGCGGTGGAATCATTCTTGATGTTAAAGTCTTCAACCGTGAAGATGGCGACGAATTACCACCAGGTGTAAACCAATTAGTCCGTGTATATATTGTTCAGAAGCGTAAAATTTCTGAAGGTGACAAAATGGCCGGTCGTCACGGTAACAAAGGTGTAATTTCACGTATTCTACCTGAAGAAGATATGCCTTACCTACCAGACGGTACGCCAATTGACATCATGTTAAACCCATTAGGGGTACCATCTCGTATGAACATCGGTCAGGTGCTAGAGCTTCATTTAGGTATGGCTGCTCGTAAGCTTGGCATTCACGTTGCGTCTCCAGTATTTGATGGTGCGCGTGAGGAAGATGTTTGGGCAACAATCGAAGAAGCTGGCATGTCTCGTGATGCTAAAACAGTTCTATATGATGGTCGAACAGGTGAACCATTCGATAACCGTGTATCAGTAGGAATCATGTATATGATCAAACTTGCTCACATGGTAGACGATAAACTTCACGCTCGTTCTACTGGACCATACTCACTTGTTACACAACAACCACTTGGTGGTAAAGCGCAGTTCGGTGGACAGCGTTTTGGTGAGATGGAGGTATGGGCACTTGAAGCATACGGTGCTGCTTACACATTACAAGAGATCTTAACAGTGAAATCAGATGACGTAGTAGGTCGTGTGAAAACATACGAAGCAATTGTTAAAGGTGAAAACATTCCAGAACCTGGCATACCTGAATCGTTCAAAGTATTAATTAAAGAACTACAAAGTTTAGGTATGGATGTGAAGATGCTTTCTGCTGACGAGCAAGAAATTGATATCATGGACTCAGAAGAGGACCATGAGCAACCAACAGAATCAATTATTGCAGATAACGAAGAAAGCCTTTCTGAAGGACAAAAAGATCCTGTCACAAAAGAGTAAGGAATTACTTTCATATAAACGTTAAGGGAAAAAACCTGTAGATTAAAAGGGAGGTAGGCTCCTTGCTAGATGTAAATAACTTTGAGTATATGAAAATCGGTCTAGCTTCGCCAGATAAAATTCGTTCTTGGTCGTACGGTGAGGTAAAAAAACCTGAAACGATCAACTATCGTACGTTAAAACCTGAAAAAGACGGCTTATTCTGTGAGCGTATTTTTGGTCCACAAAAGGACTGGGAATGTCACTGCGGAAAATATAAGCGCGTTCGTTATAAAGGTGTTGTATGTGATCGTTGTGGCGTAGAAGTTACGCGCGCAAAAGTTCGTCGTGAACGCATGGGTCACATCGAGCTAGCTGCACCTGTTTCTCATATTTGGTACTTTAAAGGTATTCCTAGCCGCATGGGACTTGTCTTAGACATGTCCCCTCGTGCGCTAGAGGAAATCATTTATTTTGCTTCTTATGTAGTAACAGATGCTGGTAATACACCACTTGAAAAGAAACAGCTTTTATCAGAGAAAGAATACCGTGCGTATCGTGAGAAGTACGGACAAACTTTCCATGCGGCAATGGGTGCTGAAGCTGTTAAAAAATTATTGCATGACATCGATCTTGATAAAGAAGTAGATGCTTTGAAAGAAGAATTGAAAACTGCTCAAGGTCAACGTCGTACACGTGCTATCAAACGTTTAGAAGTACTAGAGGCTTTCCGTCATTCTGGTAACGAACCTTCTTGGATGATTTTAGACGTTCTACCGGTTATTCCGCCAGAACTTCGTCCAATGGTTCAATTAGATGGTGGACGCTTTGCTACGTCTGATCTAAATGATTTATATCGCCGTGTAATTAACCGCAACAACCGCTTAAAGCGTTTATTAGACCTTGGAGCTCCTAGCATTATCGTTCAAAACGAAAAGCGTATGCTTCAAGAAGCTGTAGATGCATTAATCGATAATGGTCGTCGCGGCCGTCCGGTAACAGGACCAGGTAACCGTCCATTAAAATCTCTTTCTCACATGTTAAAAGGTAAGCAAGGTCGCTTCCGTCAAAACTTATTAGGTAAACGTGTTGACTACTCTGGCCGTTCGGTAATCGTTGTAGGTCCGAACTTAAAGATGTATCAATGTGGTCTTCCAAAAGAAATGGCGTTAGAGCTTTTCAAACCTTTCGTAATGAAAGAGCTTGTTGAACGCGGTTTAGCTCATAATATCAAGAGTGCAAAACGTAAAATTGAACGTGTGCAACCTGAAGTATGGGACGTATTAGAATCGGTTATTAAAGAGCATCCAGTTCTTTTAAACCGTGCACCAACGCTACACAGACTAGGTATTCAAGCATTTGAACCTACGCTTGTAGAAGGTCGCGCTATCCGTCTTCACCCGCTTGTATGTACAGCATATAACGCTGACTTTGACGGTGACCAAATGGCGGTTCACGTTCCATTATCTGCAGAAGCACAAGCAGAAGCACGTATCTTAATGCTTGCTGCTCAAAATATCTTGAACCCTAAAGATGGTAAACCAGTTGTTACACCTTCACAGGATATGGTATTAGGTAACTACTACTTAACGCTTGAGCGTGAAGAGGCAGTTGGAGAAGGTATGGTGTTCAAGGATACAAATGAAGCACTATTAGCGTACCAAAACGGTTATGTGCATCTTCATACACGTGTAGCTGTGTATGCAGGTTCTTTAAACAACGAAACGTTTACAGAAGCACAAAATCAACAATTGCTTGTTACAACGGTTGGTAAATTAGTTTTCAACGAAATTTTACCAAAATCGTTCCCATACATTAACGAACCAACAAGAGAAAACTTAGAAGTGAAAACTCCTGAGAAGTACTTTGTTGAAAAAGGTGCAGATGTGAAGGAATTCATCAAGAATCAACCGGCTATCGCACCGTTTAAGAAAAAAATCTTAGGTAATATCATCGCTGAAGTATTTAAACGTTTCAAAATTACTGAGACTTCTAAAATGCTTGACCGTATGAAAGACCTAGGTTTCAAATATTCTACTAAAGCCGGTATTACAGTTGGTGTAGCTGATATCGTGGTTTTAGGAGAAAAAGAAGTTATCTTAACAGAAGCGCAAGCTAAAGTAGATAACGTACTAAAACAATTCCGTCGCGGTTTAATTACTGAAGATGAGCGTTATGATCGTGTTATCTCTGTATGGAGTAGTGCGAAAGACGTTATCCAAGGTAAATTAATGGCGTCATTAGACAAACGCAACCCAATCTTCATGATGAGTGACTCTGGTGCCCGTGGTAACGCATCTAACTTCACTCAGCTTGCAGGTATGCGTGGACTAATGGCCAACCCGTCTGGTCGTATCATTGAGTTACCAATCAAATCTAGTTTCCGTGAAGGTTTAACAGTATTAGAGTATTTTATCTCTACCCATGGTGCACGTAAAGGTCTTGCCGATACGGCTCTTAAAACAGCTGACTCAGGTTACCTTACTCGTCGTCTGGTTGACGTGGCACAAGATGTTATCGTACGTGATGACGACTGTGGTACAGACCGCGGTATTCTGGCTGTTGCAATCAAAGAAGGAACAGAAGAAATTGAGAAACTTGATGAGCGTCTAATTGGACGTTATGCAAGAAAAACAGTACTTCACCCAGGAACAAACGAAGTGTTAGTGAAAGAAAACGAACTAATTACAGAAGACCTAGCTGAAACAATTGTGGATGCTGGTGTTGAAGAAGTATGGATTCGTTCTGCATTCACTTGTAACACTCGCCACGGTGTATGTAAAAAATGTTACGGTCGTAACCTTGCAACTGGTTCAGAAGTTGAAGTGGGTGAAGCAGTTGGTATCATCGCTGCTCAATCTATCGGTGAGCCAGGTACACAGTTAACGATGCGTACATTCCATACAGGTGGGGTTGCTGGAGACGATATCACTCAAGGTTTACCGCGTATCCAAGAGATCTTCGAAGCGCGTAACCCTAAAGGTCAAGCCGTTATTTCTGAAATTGAAGGTACAATTGCCGGCATTTCTGAAGGACGCGATCGTCAACATGAAATTACTGTTCAAGGAGAGATTGAAACTCGTTCTTACACAGCTCCGTACAGTGCACGTCTGAAAGTTATTGAAGGACAGCGCATTGCACGTGGTCAAGAATTAACAGAAGGTTCAATTGATCCTAAAGAATTACTAAAAGTAAAAGACATCACGGCTGTACAAGAGTACTTGCTTCGTGAGGTGCAAAAAGTATACCGTATGCAAGGGGTAGAAATTGGAGATAAACACGTAGAGGTAATGGTTCGCCAAATGCTTCGTAAAGTGCGCGTAATGGATTCAGGAGATACAGATGTATTACCAGGTTCATTACTTGATATTCACCAATTCACTGATGCAAATGAAAAAGTATTACTTGAAGGCAATCGTCCAGCGACAGGCCGTCCTGTATTACTTGGTATTACAAAAGCATCTCTTGAAACTGATTCCTTCTTATCTGCTGCATCATTCCAAGAAACAACGCGTGTTCTTACGGATGCTGCAATCAAAGGAAAACGTGATGAGTTGCTTGGACTTAAAGAGAATGTTATCATTGGTAAGCTAGTTCCGGCTGGTACAGGTATGACGAGATATCGTAATGCTGAACCGATCAAAAACCAAGCTGAAGAAACGGTAACAATCGACTAATTATAAAATCATTACTCTAGAATGGATGTTTTTTAAAAAAACTACAAAACGTTAGTTGACATCCATTCTAGGGAATGATACTATATCAAAGGTGCTCCTATAAACTACCTGTTACTTTGGAGGATATGATAATGTCTTATGAAAAAGTATTACAGGCTGATCATATTATTGTAGGAACAAAGCAGACGGTGAAAGCATTAAAAAAAGGTACAGTAAAGGAAGTCATCATTGCTGAAGACGCTGATTATTATGTCACATCCATTGTGGCAAAAACGGCACAGCAAGAAAACGTTCCGTATACGTATGTCCCTTCTATGCGAAAGCTTGGTCAAGCTTGTAGGATAGAAGTTAACGCTGCAACTGTTGCAATTATTAGTTAACACGTTTTTGAACTTTTAGTTTCAAAGACTTTGTTTTTTGCTAAAAAATGAACCACCTGGATGTGTGGTCTTACAAAAGGCGAAAGGAGGAAAATTTAAATGCCTACTATTAACCAATTAATCCGTAATGGTCGTGTGAGTAAAGGTAAAAAATCTGACTCACCTGCTTTAAACAGAGGTTACAACAGCTTCAAAAAAGCTCAAACTAACCAATCTTCTCCACAAAAACGTGGTGTATGTACACGTGTGGGTACTATGACACCGAAGAAACCGAACTCGGCTCTTCGTAAATATGCTCGTGTACGTTTAACAAACGGTATCGAGGTAACAGCTTATATCCCAGGTATTGGTCACAACTTACAAGAACACAGCGTGGTACTTATCCGCGGTGGACGTGTAAAAGATTTACCAGGGGTACGTTACCATATCGTACGTGGTGCACTTGATACTGCTGGTGTGGATGGCCGTATGCAAGGTCGTTCTAAATATGGTACTAAGCGACCAAAAGCAGCTAAAAAATAATAGCTTAACAATTAATAGATAAACTTTTAAAAGTGAAAGGAGGAAGTAGAATGCCACGTAAGGGACCTGTTGCAAAAAGAGACGTATTACCAGATCCGATTTACAATTCTAAGCTTGTATCTCGCTTAATCAACAAAATGATGCTTGATGGAAAGCGCGGTAAGTCACAAGCTATTCTTTATAGAGCATTCGATTTAGTACAAGAGCGCAGTGGTAAAGAAGCTATGGAAGTATTCGACCAAGCTCTTAAAAACATCATGCCTGTACTAGAAGTTAGAGCACGCCGTGTAGGGGGTTCTAACTACCAAGTTCCTGTAGAAGTACGTCCAGAGCGTCGTACTACTTTAGGTCTTCGTTGGTTAGTAAACTATGCTCGTCTTCGTGGAGAAAAAACGATGGAAGAGCGTTTAGCTAACGAAATCCTTGATGCAGCTAACAACACTGGTGCTGCAGTTAAGAAACGTGAAGATACTCACAAAATGGCAGAAGCTAACAAAGCATTTGCTCATTACCGTTGGTAATCTTTTAACGAAACTTTTTAAAAAACAAATTATAATATGGAAGGAGAAATACCTAAGATGGCAAGAGAGTTCTCCTTAGAAAACACTCGTAATATTGGGATCATGGCTCACATTGATGCTGGTAAAACAACAACAACTGAGCGTGTTCTTTATTATACTGGCCGTATCCATAAAATTGGTGAAACTCATGAAGGAGCTTCACAAATGGACTGGATGGAGCAAGAGCAAGAACGTGGTATCACTATCACGTCTGCTGCGACAACTGCTTCTTGGAAAGGTCACCGCGTTAACATCATTGATACTCCTGGACACGTAGACTTCACTGTTGAAGTTGAGCGTTCATTACGTGTACTTGATGGCGCTGTGGCAGTTCTTGATGCTCAATCTGGTGTTGAGCCTCAAACAGAAACAGTATGGCGTCAAGCGACTACGTACGGTGTTCCCCGTGTCGTATTCGTTAACAAAATGGACAAAATTGGTGCTGACTTCTTGTACTCTGTAAAAACGATCCACGATCGTTTAGGTGCAAATGCTCACCCAATTCAGTTGCCAATTGGTGCTGAAGATGAGTTCGAAGCAATCATTGACCTAGTGGAAATGAAAGCATACTTCTACGAAGATGACTTAGGTACTCGTTCAGAGTCTCGTGAAATTCCTGAGGAATACAAAGAGCAAGCTGAAGAATACCGTGCAAGCTTAGTAGAAGCTGTTGCAGAACTTGATGAAGAATTAATGATGAAGTACTTAGACGAAGGCGAGCTTACAGTTGAAGAACTAAAAGCTGGTATCCGTAAAGGTACTTGTGACGTTGAATTCTACCCAGTTATCTGTGGTTCAGCATTCAAAAACAAAGGTGTACAATTAATGCTAGATGCAGTAATTGACTACCTACCATCTCCAGTAGATGTACCATCAATCCAAGGTATCGTACCTGACACAGAAGAAGAAGTTACGCGTGAGTCTAGCGACAACGCTCCTTTCTCAGCATTAGCGTTCAAAGTTATGACGGACCCTTATGTTGGTAAATTAACGTTCTTCCGTGTGTACTCTGGTGTACTAAGCTCTGGTTCATACATCAAAAACTCTACAAAAGGTAAGCGTGAGCGTGTAGGTCGTATCCTACAAATGCATGCTAACTCTCGTGAAGAGATTTCTGAAGTATACGCTGGAGATATCGCGGCAGCTGTAGGATTAAAAGATACTTCTACTGGTGATACTCTATGTGACGAAAAGAGTCTTGTAATTCTTGAGTCTATGGAATTCCCAGAGCCAGTTATCTCTTTATCTGTTGAGCCAAAATCAAAAGCTGACCAAGATAAAATGACTACAGCTCTTCAAAAGTTACAAGAAGAAGATCCAACTTTCCGTGCGGAAACTAATACAGAGACTGGTCAAATCATCATCTCTGGTATGGGTGAGCTTCACCTTGATATCATCGTTGACCGTATGCGTCGCGAATTCAAAGTAGAAGCAAACGTTGGTGCTCCTCAAGTAGCTTACCGTGAAACTTTCCGCGCTGGTGCGAAAGTTGAAGGTAAATTCGCTCGTCAATCTGGTGGTCGTGGACAATTCGGTCACGTTTGGATTGAGTTCGAACCTAACGAAGAAGGAAAAGGCTTTGAATTTGAGAACAAAATCGTTGGTGGTGTAGTTCCACGTGAATACATCCCTGCAGTTCAAGCTGGTCTTGAAGATGCATTACAAAACGGTGTTCTTGCTGGTTATCCATTAATCGATATCAAAGCTGCTTTAGTTGATGGATCTTACCATGACGTTGACTCAAGTGAGATGGCGTTTAAAATTGCCGCTTCTATGGCTCTTAAAAACGCAGTATCAAAATGTAACCCAGCTATCCTTGAACCAATGATGAAGGTTGAAGTTGTTATCCCTGACGAATACTTAGGAGATATCATGGGTGACATTACGTCTCGTCGTGGACGTGTAGAAGGTATGGAAGCACGCGGTAACGCTCAAGTTGTACGTGCATTCGTTCCACTTTCTGAAATGTTTGGTTATGCAACTGCATTACGTTCAAACACTCAAGGTCGCGGAACATATTCTATGCACTTCGATCACTACGAAGAAGTTCCTAAATCAATTTCAGAAGAAATTATTAAAAAAAATAAAGGTGAATAATTGATTTTCACTCTTTATTGAAGTATAACTACTTATGTACGCTGTGAAAGTGGAGCTCATTCCCTTTCACGGCCTCATAAAACATAAACTACATGAATTTTAAGGAGGATTTTCGAATGGCTAAGGAAAAATTCGACCGTTCAAAAACACATGCCAATATCGGTACAATTGGTCACGTTGACCATGGTAAAACAACTTTAACAGCTGCTATCACTACTGTTCTTGCTAAGAAAAGTGGTAAAGGTGCAGCAATGGCTTACGACATGATCGACGCTGCTCCAGAAGAGCGCGAGCGTGGAATCACAATCTCAACTGCACACGTTGAGTACGAAACTGACACTCGTCACTATGCACACGTTGACTGCCCAGGACATGCTGACTATGTTAAAAACATGATCACTGGTGCTGCTCAAATGGATGGCGGTATCTTAGTAGTATCTGCTGCTGATGGTCCAATGCCACAAACTCGTGAGCACATCCTTCTTTCTCGTCAAGTAGGTGTACCTTACCTAGTTGTATTCTTAAACAAATGTGACATGGTAGACGACGAAGAGCTACTTGAATTAGTAGAAATGGAAGTACGTGACCTTCTTTCTGAATACGACTTCCCTGGTGACGATGTACCAGTAATCAAAGGTTCTGCTCTTAAAGCTCTTGAAGGCGAAGCTGATTGGGAAGCTAAAATCATCGAGCTTATGGACGCTGTTGATGAGTACATCCCAACTCCAGAACGTGACACTGAAAAACCATTCATGATGCCAGTTGAGGACGTATTCTCAATCACTGGTCGTGGTACAGTTGCTACAGGTCGTGTAGAGCGTGGACAAGTTAAAGTTGGTGACGTTATCGACATCATCGGTTTAACTGAAGAGCCAAAATCTACTACTGTAACAGGTGTAGAAATGTTCCGTAAGCTTCTTGACTATGCTGAAGCTGGCGACAACATCGGTGCTTTACTTCGTGGTGTAGCACGTGAAGAAATCCAACGTGGACAAGTATTAGCTAAACCAGGCTCAATCACTCCACACACTAAATTTACTGCTGAAGTATACGTTCTTTCTAAAGACGAAGGTGGACGTCACACTCCATTCTTCACAAACTACCGTCCACAGTTCTACTTCCGTACAACTGATGTAACTGGTATTTGTAACTTACCTGAAGGCGTAGAAATGGTAATGCCTGGCGACAACATCGAAATGACTGTTGAACTTATCGCTCCAATCGCGATTGAAGAAGGTACTAAATTCTCAATCCGTGAAGGTGGACGTACAGTAGGCGCTGGCGTTGTAGCTAAAATCAGCGAGTAATTTCTCGTTTCAGTAAAGGGAGTAGGGTAACCTACTCCTTTTTTATTTGGTGATAAAAGGTAAAGATAGTTTTTACTATTACACTTGCAAAATGATCTCCTTTTATATATAATGAAAAAAGTGTGCGACACATAAAAAAGTTTTTTAACTTTATTGTTGCAATATGAACCCATTTTTAGTATAATAAAAATGTTGGTCTTTGACTGCGATGATGCGGAAGGTTGCCGACACACCCGGCCGCTTTGCCATGGCGAGTGTGGGGAAATTTCCGCGGAGAATGTCTATTGTAAAATAGGCGAAAAAGGAGGGAAAATAATGGCAAAAGAAAAAATTCGCATTCGTTTAAAAGCATATGATCACAGAATTCTTGATCAATCTGCTGAGAAAATCGTAGAAACTGCAAAACGTTCTGGTGCGGCTGTATCTGGTCCGATTCCATTACCGACTGAAAAATCAATTTATACAATTCTACGTGCAGTACACAAATATAAAGATTCTCGTGAGCAGTTCGAAATGCGCACGCATAAACGCTTAATTGATATCGTGAATCCAACACCACAAACTGTTGATTCATTAATGCGTTTAGACTTACCATCTGGTGTAGATATCGAAATTAAACTTTAATTTAAAATAAAGAATGAAAAGATACTTAGGAGGTGTGACTAATGGCCAAAGGAATCTTAGGAAGAAAGATCGGTATGACTCAAGTATTTGCTGAAAATGGTGACTTGATCCCAGTAACAGTAATTGAAGCTTCTGCTAACGTAGTTCTTCAAGTTAAAAACGCTGAGACAGACGGTTACGAAGCAATCCAATTAGGTTTCGAAGATATCCGTGAAAAACTATCTAACAAACCTGCAAAAGGACATGCTACTAAAGCTAATACTGCTCCTAAGCGCTTCATCCGTGAGTTACGCGGTGTGGACGCTTCAGCATATGAAGTTGGTCAAGAAGTCAAGGTTGATATTTTCGCAGAAGGCGATGTAATTGATGTAACAGGAATCTCAAAAGGTAAAGGTTTCCAAGGTGCTATTAAACGCCACGGACAATCTCGCGGACCAATGTCTCATGGTTCTCGCTACCACCGTCGCCCAGGTTCAATGGGTCCTGTAGCTCCAAACCGCGTATTCAAAGGTAAATTATTACCAGGACGCATGGGTGGAGAGCGCATCACTGTGCAAAACTTATCAATCGTTAAAGTTGACGCAGAACGCAATCTTTTATTAGTAAAAGGTAACGTGCCAGGAGCTAGAAAATCTCTAGTTACTGTTAAATCTGCAGTTAAATCTAAATAATAATTCTTCGAGAAAGGAGGAATAACCAATGCCAAAAGTAGCATTGTTTAACCAAAACGGTGAAAACGTTGGAGAAATCGAACTTCAAGATGCCGTTTTCGGTATCGAACCAAACAACAAAGTACTTTTCGACGCGATCGTAATGCAACGCGCATCTCAACGTCAAGGTACTTCTAAAGTTAAAAATCGTTCTGAAGTAAGAGGCGGTGGCCGTAAGCCATGGCGTCAAAAAGGTACTGGTCGTGCTCGTCAAGGATCTATCCGTTCTCCACAATGGCGTGGTGGTGGCGTAGTATTTGGTCCAGTTCCAAGAAGCTATAGCTACAAATTACCTAAAAAAGTTCGTCGTTTAGCAATTAAGTCTGCATTATCAACTAAAGTTCAAGATAACAGCATTGTTGTTCTTGAAGCTCTTTCTTTTGATGCTCCAAAAACAAAAGAAATGGTAGCAGTTCTTAAAAACCTAACAGTAGAACGCAAAGCATTAGTAGTAACTGCTGATCTTAACGAAAACGTTGCACTTTCAGCACGTAATATTCCTGGTGTAACAGTTGTTGCAGCTAATGGTTTAAGCGTATTAGACGTTATGAACCATGATAAGCTTGTAATCACTAAAGACGCAGTTGAAAAAGTAGAGGAGGTGCTTGCATAATGAAAGATCCTCGTGATATTATTAAGCGCCCCGTAATTACAGAACGTTCAACAGACTTAATGGCTGAGAAAAAATATACGTTTGATGTTGATGTAAGAGCTAATAAAACTGAGGTTAAAGATGCTATCGAAAAAATCTTTGACGTAAAAGTTGAAAAAGTAAACATCATGAACTACAAAGGTAAATTCAAGCGTGTAGGTCGCTACAGTGGTCTTACTAACCGTCGTCGTAAAGCGGTAGTAACACTAACTCAAGAGAGCAACGAAATCGAATTCTTCGAAGCTTAAGATTACTAGAGAAGGAGGGAAATTGAGATGGCGATTAAAAAGTATAAACCAACCTCAAATGGTCGTCGTGGCATGTCAGTTTCTGATTTCGCTGAAATTACTACTGACAAACCAGAAAAATCGTTACTTGCACCTGTCAAGAGAAAAGGTGGTCGTAACAACCAAGGTAAATTGACTGTTCGTCACCAAGGTGGTGGGCACAAGCGTCAATACCGTATCATCGATTTTAAACGCGATAAAGATGGAATACCTGGACGCGTTGCTACAATCGAATATGATCCAAACCGTTCAGCTAACATCGCATTGATTCATTATGCTGATGGTGAAAAACGTTACATCCTTGCTCCTAAAAACCTAAAAGTAGGTTTAGAAGTTATGTCAGGTCCTGAAGCTGACATTAAAGTAGGTAACGCGCTTCCTTTAGCTAACATTCCTGTTGGTACAGTAGTACACAACATCGAATTGAAACCTGGTAAAGGTGGACAATTAGTTCGTTCTGCAGGTACATCTGCTCAAGTACTTGGTAAAGAAGGTAAATACGTATTAGTACGTTTAACTTCTGGTGAAGTACGCATGATTCTTGCAACTTGTCGTGCAACTGTAGGTCAAGTTGGTAACGAACAACACGAGTTAATCAACATCGGTAAAGCCGGTCGTTCTCGTTGGTTAGGTATCCGTCCAACTGTACGTGGTTCTGTAATGAACCCTAACGATCACCCACACGGTGGTGGTGAAGGACGTGCTCCAATCGGACGTAAGTCTCCAATGAGTCCATGGGGTAAACCAACACTTGGTTACAAAACTCGTAAGAAGAAAAACAAATCCGATAAATTTATCGTTCGTCGTCGTAAAAAATAACGGGATTGAGCTACGGTTCAAACGAACCGTAGGACAATCACGAAGGGAGGTTCATTTATGGGTCGCAGCTTAAAGAAAGGACCTTTTGTAGATGACCATTTAATCAACAAAATTGAGAAGTTAAACGAAACTGACAGCAAGCAAGTAGTAAAAACTTGGTCTCGTCGTTCAACTATCTTCCCTCAGTTCATTGGTCATACAATTGCTGTATATGACGGTCGTAAACATGTACCAGTTTATGTTACTGAAGACATGGTAGGTCACAAACTTGGTGAATTCGCACCATCTCGTACTTACAAAGGTCACGCAAGTGATGATAAGAAAACAAGACGCTAATATGAGAGGAGGCTTTTAAATGCAAGCTAAAGCTGTCGCGAGAACAGTACGTATTGCTCCTCGTAAAGTTCGTTTAGTTGTAGATTTAATTCGAGGTAAGCAAGTGGGTGAAGCGCTAGCAGTGCTACTTCACACGCCAAAGGCTGCTTCTCCAGTCGTTGAGAAAGTATTAAAATCTGCTATTGCCAATGCAGAACACAATTATGAAATGGACGCTAACAATTTAGTTATTACTGACGCTTTTGTTAACGAAGGTCCAACTTTAAAACGTTTCCGTCCACGCGCTATGGGACGTGCAAGCCAAATTAACAAGCGCACAAGCCACATCACAATCGTGGTATCAGAAAAGAAGGAGGGATAATTCATGGGTCAAAAGGTAAATCCGGTCGGTCTTCGCGTCGGTGTCATCCGTGATTGGGAATCAAGATGGTTCGCTGGCAAAGACTACGCTGACTTATTACATGAAGACTTAAAAGTACGTGAATATATCGCTAAACGTTTAAACGATGCAGCTGTTTCTAAAGTTGAAATCGAACGCGCTGCTAACCGCTTAAACGTAACGATCCACACTGCAAAACCTGGTATGGTAATTGGTAAAGGTGGTACTGAAGTAGAATCACTTCGTAAAGCTCTTAACCAATTAACAGGCAAGCGTGTACACATTAACATCCTTGAAATTAAACGAGCAGATTTAGATGCTAAACTAGTAGCTGAAAACATCGCTCGCCAACTTGAGAACCGTGTATCATTCCGTCGTGCTCAAAAGCAAGCTATCCAACGTAGTATGCGTGCTGGCGCACAAGGTATCAAAACAATGGTATCTGGTCGTTTAGGCGGAGCTGATATTGCTCGTTCTGAATATTACAGTGAAGGTACAGTTCCACTTCATACACTTCGCGCTGATATTGACTATGCTCACGCTGAAGCAGATACTACTTATGGTAAACTTGGTGTGAAAGTATGGATCTATCGTGGAGAGGTTCTTCCTACTAAAAAGAAAACTGAGGAAGGAGGAAAATAATTATGTTATTACCAAAACGCGTTAAATATCGTCGCGAACACCGCGGAAAAATGCGTGGACGCGCTAAAGGTGGTACGGAAGTACATTTCGGTGAATTCGGTTTACAAGCTACTGAAGCTTCTTGGATTACAAACCGTCAAATCGAAGCTGCTCGTATCGCAATGACTCGTTACATGAAACGTGGCGGTAAAGTATGGATTAAAATTTTCCCTTCTAAACCTTATACTGCTAAGCCTCTAGAAGTCCGAATGGGTTCTGGTAAAGGTGCTCCTGAAGGTTGGGTAGCAGTTGTTAAACCTGGAAAAGTAATGTTTGAAATTTCAGGTGTATCTGAAGAGGTTGCACGTGAAGCTTTACGTTTAGCTGCACACAAGCTACCTGTAAAATGTAAGTTTGTAAAACGTGAAGAAATTGGTGGTGATTCTAATGAAAGCTAATGAAATTCGTGACCTTACCACTGCTGAAATTGAACAAAAAGTTAAGGCTTTAAAAGAAGAGTTGTTTAACCTTCGTTTCCAATTAGCGACTGGACAATTAGAGAATACTACTCGTATTCGCGAAGTGCGCAAATCGATCGCTCGTATGAAAACTGTAGTTCGTGAAAGAGAGATTGCTGCTAATAAATAATTAAGTCTGAGAGGAGGCTTTCAGAATGAGTGAACGCAACCAACGTAAAGTTTACACTGGCCGCGTAGTTTCTGACAAAATGGATAAGACTGTTACTGTTCTTGTTGAAACTTACAAAAAGCATTCGCTTTATGGCAAGCGTGTAAAATACTCAAAGAAATTCAAAGCTCACGATGAAAACAATACAGCTCAACTAGGCGATATCGTGAAGATCATGGAAACTCGTCCGTTATCAGCTACTAAACGTTTCCGTCTAGTAGAAGTTGTAGAAAAAGCTGTTATCATCTAATAGTTAAGATAGATCGGATAAGAATGATTCATCCGAAGGGAGGTTTCGTACATGATTCAACAAGAATCTCGTTTAAAAGTTGCAGACAACTCTGGTGCACGTGAGGTACTTACTATTAAAGTACTTGGTGGTTCAGGTCGCAAGACAGCAAACATTGGTGATGTTATCGTTTGTACGGTGAAACAAGCAACACCAGGAGGCGTTGTTAAAAAAGGTGACGTTGTTAAAGCTGTTGTTGTACGTACAAAAAGTGGTGTTCGCCGTACTGACGGTTCTTACATCCGTTTCGACGAAAATGCTTGCGTAATCATCCGTGACGACAAAGGACCACGTGGTACTCGTATCTTCGGACCAGTTGCTCGTGAATTACGTGATAACAACTTCATGAAGATCGTATCATTAGCTCCAGAAGTTATCTAATTGATATATAGAACAAATACAAAATGCCTTTTAAGGAGGTGCGAATAGGATGCATGTTAAAAAGGGCGACAAAGTAGTGGTTATCTCTGGTAAAGACAAAGGTAAGCAAGGTGAAGTACTTGCAGCTTTCCCAAAGAAAGACCGTGTACTTGTTGAAGGCGTGAACGTTGTGAAAAAACACTCTAAACCTTCTCAAGTAAATCCACAAGGTGGAATCGTTAGCCAAGAGGCACCTATCCACGTATCAAACGTAATGCCGTTGGATCCTAAATCTGGTGAGCCAACTCGTGTTGGGTACCAAGTTATCGATGGCAAAAAGGTACGTGTAGCAAAAAAATCTGGTGAAACTTTAGATAAATAATTAATGAAATGTGAAGGGAGGTTTAGTTCACATGAACCGTCTTAAAGAGAAATTTACAAAAGAGATTACTCCTGCTCTAGTTAGCAAGTTTAATTATGAATCTGTAATGCAAGTGCCAAAAATCGACAAGATCGTAATCAACATGGGTATCGGTGATGCTGTTTCTAACTCAAAAGCTTTAGATAACGCTGTTGAAGAACTAGCTGAAATCACTGGTCAAAAACCTGTTGTAACTCGTGCGAAAAAATCTATCGCTGGTTTCCGTCTTCGTGAAGGTATGCCAATCGGTGCGAAAGTTACTTTACGCGGCGAGCGTATGTACGAATTCTTCGATAAACTAGTATCAGTATCACTTCCACGTGTGCGCGATTTCCGTGGTGTATCTAAAAAAGCATTTGATGGTCGTGGAAACTACACGTTAGGTGTTAAAGAACAATTGATCTTCCCAGAGATCGATTATGATAAAGTAACTAAAGTTCGTGGTATGGATATCGTTATTGTTACAACAGCAAACACTGATGAAGAAGCTCGTGAGCTTTTAACTCAGTTCGGTATGCCATTCCAGAAGTAATAACTGCCAACGTTAAGCAGAGGAGGCGAAAATGTGGCTAAAAAATCAATGATTGCGAAGCAAAAACGCCAGCAAAAATTCCAAGTACAAGAGTATACACGTTGCGAACGTTGTGGACGTCCACACTCAGTACTACGTAAATTCAAGCTTTGCCGTATTTGTTTCCGTGAGCTTGCTTATAAAGGTCAAATTCCTGGTGTTAAAAAAGCTAGTTGGTAAAACCCAAGTTTGGGAAGGAGGTAAATTAATATGGTAATGACTGATCCTATTGCAGATTTACTAACTCGTATCCGCAATGCGAACATGGTTCGTCATGAGAAAATTGAAGTTCCTGCTTCTAACATTAAGAAGCAAATTGCAGAAATCCTTAAGCGTGAGGGTTTCGTACGTGATGTAGAATACATCGAAGACAACAAACAAGGTATTATCCGTATCTTCTTAAAATACGGTTCAAATAACGAACGTGTAATTACAGGCTTAAAACGTATCAGTAAACCTGGTCTACGTGTTTATGCAAAAACTAACGAAGTACCACGTGTACTTAACGGTTTAGGTATCGCAATCGTTTCTACTTCTCAAGGTGTTTTAACTGACAAAGAAGCTCGTCAAAAGCAAACTGGTGGAGAAGTATTAGCGTACGTTTGGTAATAAGTTTTAAATGTGAATGGAGGTGTAACTATGTCACGTGTTGGTAAAAAGCCTTTAGAACTTCCAGCAGGTGTTACAGTTACGAACGAGAGCAACACTGTAACTGTAAAAGGACCAAAGGGTGAATTAACTCGTACATTCCACCCTGAAATCGAAATTAAAGTTGAAGACAACGTATTAGTTGTTAATCGTCCTAGTGACAATAAAGAGCACCGCGCTCTTCACGGAACTACTCGTAGCCTTTTAGGTAACATGGTTGAAGGTGTTACTAAAGGATTCGAACGTGGTTTAGAATTAGTCGGTGTAGGTTACCGTGCACAAAAATCTGGTAGCAAATTAGTATTGAGCGTTGGATACTCTCACCCAGTTGAGATTACTCCTGAAACAGGAATCGAAATCGAAGTTCCTTCTCAAACTAAGATCGTTATTAAAGGTATTGATAAAGAACGCGTAGGTGCATTAGCTGCAAATATTCGTGACGTTCGTCCACCAGAGCCTTACAAAGGTAAAGGTATTCGTTACGAAGGCGAATATGTACGTCGTAAAGAAGGTAAAACTGCTAAGAAGTAATGCCGGTTAGGTAAAAGAAAGGAGTGCCCGAAATGATCACGAAGCTTGATAAAAACAAAGTTCGTAAAAAAAGACATGCTCGTGTTCGTGCGAAGTTATCTGGAACTGCAACTCGTCCGCGTTTAAACGTGTTCCGTTCTAATCAACATATTTACGCACAAGTTATCGACGATTTAAATTCAGTAACAATCGCAAGTGCTTCAACGTTAGATAAAGACCTGACTTTAGAAAGCACTGGTAACACTGAAGCTGCTATCAAAGTTGGCGAATTAGTCGCTAAACGCGCAGTAGAAAAAGGTGTAAACGAAGTAGTATTCGACCGTGGCGGTTATTTATATCATGGCCGTGTTAAAGCATTAGCTGACGCTGCTCGTGAAGCTGGATTACAATTCTAATTGTAAAAGGAGGGAAAATCATGCGTCGTATTGATCCAAATAAATTAGAGCTTGAAGAACGTGTTGTTACCGTTAACCGCGTAGCTAAAGTTGTGAAAGGTGGACGTCGTTTCCGCTTCGCTGCATTAGTTGTAGTTGGTGACAAAAACGGTCACGTTGGATTCGGTACTGGTAAAGCACAAGAGGTACCAGATGCAATCCGTAAAGCAATTGAAGATGCGAAGAAAAACTTAATTACTGTACCTATGGTTGGTACAACTATTCCACACGAAATCCTTGGACAATTTGGTGCAGGTCAAATTTTCTTAAAACCTGCTTCTGAAGGTACAGGAGTTATCGCTGGTGGCCCAGTTCGTGCGGTACTAGAATTGGGTGGAGTAAGTGATATTCTATCTAAATCTTTAGGTTCAAACACTCCAATCAACATGGTACGTGCAACTCTTAACGGTTTAGCTAACCTAAAACGTGCTGAAGATGTTGCAAAACTACGTGGCAAGACTGTAGAAGAACTGTTAGGATAAGGGAGGGATATAGAATGGCAAACAAACTAGCAATTACCCTTACTCGTAGCGTAATTGGTCGTCCAGAAGATCAACGTGTAACTGTTCGTACACTTGGCCTACGTAAGTTAAATCAAACTGTCGTTCAAGACGATAATCCTGCAATTCGCGGAATGATTAACAAAGTAGCTCACCTTGTTACAGTAAAAGAGCAATAAGTATAAATTGTCACTCTAAGGAGGTGCTCCGGAATGAAACTTCATGAATTGAAACCAGCTGAAGGTTCACGTAAAGTACGTAACCGTGTAGGTCGTGGTACTGGTTCAGGTAACGGAAAGACTTCAGGTAAAGGTCACAAAGGGCAAAACGCTCGCTCTGGCGGTGGCGTAAGACCTGGCTTCGAAGGTGGTCAAACTCCTTTATTCCGTCGTCTTCCAAAACGTGGGTTCACTAATATCAATCGCAAAGAATACGCGATCGTTAATTTAGAAGCTCTTAACCGTTTTGAAGATGGAACTGAAGTAACACCAGAATTATTAATCGAAACTGGTTTAGTAAGCAAAGCAAAAGCTGGCGTTAAAGTACTAGGAAACGGTACATTAAACTCTAAGCTAACTGTTAAAGCTGCTAAATTCTCTTCAACTGCTAAAGAAGCTATCGAAGCTGCTGGCGGTACAGTTGAGGTGATCTAATGTTTCAAACAATCTCCAATTTAATGCGCGTGCGTGAAATAAGACAAAAAATCTTTTTCACTTTGTTAATGTTAATTGTCTTCCGAATTGGTACATTTATTCCTGTACCTAGTGTTAATACGGATGTACTAAAATTGCAAGATGGGTTAAATGTATTCGGAGTTCTGAATACATTTGGCGGCGGCGCGTTAAAAAACTTCTCCATTCTTGCTATGGGCATTATGCCTTATATTACAGCATCCATCATCGTCCAATTATTGCAGATGGATGTTGTACCTAAGTTTACAGAATGGTCAAAGCAGGGAGATGTTGGGCGCCGTAAATTAGCTCAAGTAACTCGTTATGGAACAATTGTGCTTGGATTTATCCAGGCTTTAGGTATGTCTATAGGATTTAACAATATTTCGGGCGGACAATTGATCGCTAATCCAGGAATTTCTACGTATCTTCTAATTGCTACAGTGTTAACGGCAGGTACTGCCTTCTTAATGTGGTTAGGAGAGCAGATTACTGCAAAAGGCGTAGGCAATGGTATTTCTATCATTATCTTTGCTGGGATTGCAGCTGGTATTCCGACAACATTAAATCAAATTTATGCACAGCAATTTGAAGACGTTGGGGATCAATTATTCATTCGTATCGTAACGGTAGTTTTAATTGCGATTGCAGTTTTAGCTATTATTGTTGGGGTTATTTACTTCCAACAAGCGCTACGAAAAATTCCTATTCAATATGCAAAGGGTTCAGCTGGTCGTAATCCTGTTGGAGGTCAATCCACTCATTTACCGTTAAAAGTAAATGCTGCTGGGGTTATTCCTGTTATCTTTGCAGTTTCATTTATTATCACACCACCAACAATTGCATCATTTTTCGGTCCAAATGATGTAACGACGTGGATTCAGAATACATTTGACTATACTAAGCCAATTGGTATGATAGTGTATGTAGCGTTAATCATTGCTTTTTGTTACTTCTATACATTTGTTCAAGTTAACCCTGAACAAGTAGCAGAGAACTTGAAAAAGCAAGGTGGCTACATCCCAGGCATCCGTCCTGGTAAAAGCACACAAGCTTATTTAACGAAAGTGTTATATCGTCTGACATTAATCGGTTCGATATTCCTTGCGTTAATTGCTGTGTTGCCGGTTCTGTTCATCAAAATTGCAAACTTACCATCATCTGCTCAGATCGGCGGTACTAGTTTGTTAATTGTTGTCGGTGTAGCTCTTGAGACAATGAAACAGCTTGAGAGTCAATTAGTGAAACGCCATTATAAGGGATTTATTAAGTAAAGCTGTTTAGTGGGAAGCAAGCTGCTTTCCCATTAAACGGATAAGATACTGAGGGGGAAGCAAGAAATGAATTTAGTGTTAATGGGCCTTCCTGGTGCTGGGAAAGGTACTCAAGCAGAAAAAATCGTTGAGCATTACGATATCCCTCATATCTCAACAGGAGATATGTTCCGAGCTGCAATTAAAGAAGGAACGCAACTAGGTTTAAAAGCTAAATCATTTATGGACCAAGGTAACCTTGTTCCTGATGAAGTAACAATTGGAATTGTGCGCGAGCGTTTAAACAAACAAGATTGTGAAAACGGCTTTTTACTTGATGGCTTCCCAAGAACAGTAGCCCAAGCAGAAGCTCTTGAAACAATTACAAAAGAACTAAACAAGCAAATTGATTATGTGATTAATATTGATGTAGATCAAAGCATTTTAATGGAGCGTCTTACTGGACGCCGCATTTGTAAAGATTGCGGAGCTACTTACCACTTAGTATTCAATCCTCCTGCGAAAGAAGGAGTTTGTGACAAATGTGGCGGAGAGCTTTACCAACGTGCAGATGACAATGCTGAGACGGTTTCAACTAGACTTTCAGTTAATGTTAAACAATCTCAACCTCTACTTGATTTCTATCAAGAAAAAGGTTATCTACGCAATATTAATGGTAATCAAGATATTAACATTGTGTTTGAGGATGTTCGTCAATTACTTGCTGGGGTTAAGCAATGATCATTTGCAAGACACCAGAGGAAATTGAGGTCATGCGTGAAGCTGGACGAATCGTGGCTTTAACTCATCAAGAGTTAAAAAAGCATATCGCTCCAGGTATTACGACTATAGAATTGGATGCAATTGCTGAAAATTTTATTCGTCAACATGATGCAATTCCGTCTTTTAAAGGGTATAATGGTTTTCGCGGCAGTGTATGTGCTTCTGTGAATGAAGAATTAGTTCATGGTATTCCGGGTGAACGCAAGCTTAATGAAGGAGATATCATCAGTTTAGACATCGGAGCTAAATTCGGTGGCTATCACGGTGATTCAGCTTGGACATATGGAGTAGGAAAGATTTCATTAGAAAATCAAGAGCTGCTTGATGTGACTGAGCAATCTCTCTACAAGGGATTAGCAGAAGCTAAGCCGGGTGAGCGTTTGTCGAATATTTCACATGCTATTCAACAGTACGCAGAATCACGTAACTTTTCGATTGTAAGAGAATATGTTGGCCATGGGGTCGGCAAAGACTTACATGAAGATCCGCAAGTACCTCATTATGGTCCACCGAATAAAGGACCGCGTCTACGTCCAGGCATGGTATTGGCAGTTGAGCCAATGGTGAATGCTGGTATGCGATATGTAAAAACATTACCTGATAACTGGACAGTTGTCACAGTAGATGGTAAAATGTGTGCGCACTTCGAACATACTATTGCAATTACTGAGACGGGATATGAAATTCTGACAGCATTGTAATGTTAAAGGATGTTATCTCTATCCATTCCTCGCTAGATGCACTGGACAGTAAACAGTAATTATCTAAATTCACGATGATCGTTTTTCGTCTGAATTGCTGTTAAAATGGTAAAGATGTATATTAGCGTCAATCATCTTGAATTTAATGATTACGATCTCCGGATGTTCAGAACAGGTTCTTTTTAAGTCGTTTAATGATAGCTTGTTACTGTTTCAAAGAAAGGAGAGCACTTTAATGGCAAAAGACGATGTAATTGAAGTTGAAGGTACAGTTGCTGAAACTTTACCTAACGCTATGTTCAAGGTAGAATTAGAAAATGGTCATACAGTACTTGCTCACGTATCAGGAAAAATTCGCATGCATTTCATTCGAATCTTACCTGGTGATAAAGTAACTGTAGAATTGTCACCATACGATTTAACTCGCGGTAGAATTACGTACCGTTTCAAATAAAACCTATGCACTCCGTACTATCAAGGAGGTATGAAACATGAAAGTCAGACCATCAGTTAAACCAATCTGCGAAAAATGTAAAGTTATCCGTAGAAAAGGTAAAGTAATGGTAATTTGTGAAAACCCTAAGCATAAACAAAAACAAGGTTAATCAATAAGGAGGTGCACTATTCATATGGCACGTATTGCTGGTGTTGATATTCCTCGTGACAAGCGTGTAGTAATTTCATTAACATACATTTTCGGTATTGGTCGTCCAACTGCTGAAAAAGTTCTAGCTGAAGCTGGAGTTTCTGAAGATACTCGCGTTCGTGACTTAACAGAAGAAGAATTAGGTAAAATTCGTGATATTTTAGATAGCTATAAAGTAGAAGGCGATCTTCGTCGTGAAGTTTCTTTAAACATCAAACGTTTAATTGAGATTGGTTCATACCGTGGTATCCGCCACCGTCGTAGTTTACCAGTTCGTGGTCAAAACAGTAAAAACAATGCTCGTACACGTAAAGGCCCACGCCGTACTGTAGCGAACAAGAAGAAATAATTAGTAAGGGAGGTCATTAACAGATGGCACGTAAAACTAATACACGTAAACGTCGCGTGAAAAAGAATATTGAAGCTGGTGTAGCTCATATTCGCTCAACGTTTAACAACACTATTGTAACAATTACAGATGTTCACGGTAATGCGATTGCTTGGTCTAGTGCAGGCGCACTTGGCTTCAGAGGTTCTCGTAAATCTACTCCATTTGCTGCGCAAATGGCTGCTGAAACTGCTGCTAAAGTTTCTATGGATAACGGAATGAAAACTCTTGAAGTTACAGTTAAAGGCCCTGGTGCTGGTCGTGAAGCAGCTATCCGTGCTCTTCAAGCTGCAGGTTTAGAAGTAACAGCTATTAAAGATGTTACTCCTGTACCTCACAACGGATGCCGCCCACCAAAACGTCGTCGTGTATAATTAATATGTATAGATTCTATTTCGTTGTCTATAATGATGATGGTGTAGAATTTATTCATGCAACGAAATGTTTTCCATTTGTTGTGCACATTCGGGAACTGTCTAATAGGGAATTTCGGTTAGGCATTTGAGAAATCAGCCGTCTAGCCGAGGTTTCGACGTTTTGAAGGAGGGTTTATATTGATAGAGATTGAAAAGCCAAAAATCGAAACGGTAGAAATCAGCGATGATAGAAAGTACGGTAAATTCGTCGTCGAACCACTTGAGCGTGGATATGGTACTACTTTGGGTAACTCCTTACGTCGTATCCTATTATCCTCACTCCCTGGTGCAGCTGTAACATCTATTCAAATTGAAGGTGTATTACATGAATTTTCAACAGTTCCTGGAGTTGTTGAAGATGTAACAAACATCATTTTAAACGTTAAAAAGTTAGCGTTAAAGATTTACTCTGATGAAGAGAAAACACTTGAGATCGATGTTAAAGGTCCTGGTACAGTAACGGCTGCTGACATTCAAGCAGACAGTGATATCGAAGTTCTAAATCCGGATCTTCATATTGCAACACTTGAGTCAGATGCTCATTTCCGTATGAGACTTACTGCTCGCACAGGTCGAGGTTATAATCCTGCCGATGCTAACAAGCGTGAAGACCAACCAATTGGTGTACTTCCAATTGATTCAATCTATACGCCTGTTACTCGCGTATCGTATTATGTAGAGAATACTCGTGTTGGTCAAATGACAAATTACGATAAGTTAACGTTGGATGTTTGGACTGACGGTAGCATCGAGCCAGAAAAAGCTGTTGCTTTAGGTGCAAAGATTCTAACTGAACACTTAAATATCTTCGTTAACTTAACAGATGAAGCTCAAAAAGCAGAGATCATGGTAGAAAAAGAAGAAGACCAGAAAGAAAAAGTTCTAGAGATGACGATCGAGGAACTGGATTTATCTGTTCGTTCTTACAACTGCTTAAAACGAGCAGGCATCAATACTGTACAAGAGCTTGCTAATAAAACAGAAGAAGATATGATGAAAGTTCGTAACTTAGGCCGTAAATCTTTAGAAGAAGTTAAAGCTAAACTTGAAGAATTAGGTTTGGGTCTACGTAAGGACGACTGATTATATCTACCTGTTTAACTACTTAACAAAGGAGGGGACCTCACATGTCTTACCGTAAATTAGGTCGTACAAGCGCACAACGCAAGGCGCTTCTTCGTGATTTAACAACTGATTTAATCATCAGTGAACGCATTGAGACAACTGAAGCTCGTGCAAAAGAATTACGTTCAACTGTTGAAAAAATGATTACTTTAGGTAAACGTGGAGATCTACACGCTCGTCGTCAAGCTGCATCTTACATCCGTAATGAAGTAGCTAACGAAGAAGCTGGTCAAAGCGCTTTACAAAAACTATTCAGCGATATCGCTACTCGCTACGAAGATCGCCAAGGCGGTTACACTCGTATCTTAAAAGTTGGACCTCGCCGTGGTGACGGTGCTCCAATGGTTATCATTGAATTAGTTTAATATTTTTAATACAGATAGAAAAGGGCGAGACAGTGTGTAACTAGTCGTTGCCCTTTTTTTATACCTAAAACCGGGTAAATAGCGTAAATAATCAATGTAGGCAATGCTGCAATAGAAAAAGCTGAGAGGAAGATAGCGTTGAAAGAAATGTCTTTAGAGGTAAAAGATTTATGCTTTCGATACGATCCTGAAGCAGACCTAACATTAGATCACCTTTCTCTCTCTGCTTATAAAGGTGAATGGTTAGCGATAGCTGGACATAATGGATCTGGTAAGTCGACGCTGGCACGAATTCTAAACGGCCTTTTGCTACCTGAAAAAGGAATGGTTCGAGTGGGTGATACTCTTTTATCTGAAGAAACAATATGGGATGTGCGCAAGCAGATTGGAATGGTGTTTCAAAATCCAGATAATCAATTTGTTGGTTCAACCGTTCAAGACGATATTGCGTTTGGGCTTGAAAACAACGGGATTCCATTTGAGATTATGGAAAAACGTATACCTGAAGCAATCGAAATGGTCAATATGAGTGCTTTTCTGGATCAAGAGCCTCATCAGCTATCAGGTGGACAAAAACAGCGTGTGGCCATTGCGGGTATAATTGCCGTACAGCCATCTGTCATCATTCTAGATGAAGCAACATCTATGTTAGATCCTATTGGGCGAACTGAAGTACTTGAAACTGTTAGAAAATTAAAAGAAGAAAAACAACTGACGGTTATTTCAATTACTCACGATTTAGATGAAGTAGCAATGGCTGACAGAGTCGTTGTGATGAACAAAGGGAAGATCTATGCAACAGGTACTCCACGCGAAGTATTTGCATTAGGTTCCAAGTTAACGGATATTGGACTAGACTTGCCGTTTTCCGTTAAACTAAGCCATCGTTTTGCTTCCGTAGGAATTCCTTTATCAAAAATTCATTTAACAGATGAGGACTTGGTGGACGAACTATGGACATTATATTCAAAGAAGTAGAGCATCGTTATCAAGTTAATACACCATTTGAACGAATTGCTCTACATGACTTAAATTTAAACATTCAATCAGGTACATTTTTGGCTGTTATTGGCCATACTGGTTCTGGGAAATCAACAATCATACAGCATCTGAATGCCTTATTGAAGCCAACTGCTGGTGAAATTCAAATCGGTGAGCGCACCATTAAAGCCAATCGAAAAGAAAAGAATTTAAAAGCTATTCGTCAGCAAGTAGGCGTGGTGTTTCAATTTCCAGAACATCAGCTTTTTGAAGAAACGGTGGAAAAAGATATAGCTTTTGGACCAATGAATTATGGCGTTTCGGAAGAAGAAGCAAAGCAAAAAGCAAGAGAGCTTATCAAGTTAGTAGGGTTGCCAGAAGACATTCTCGCCAGATCTCCTTTTGATTTGAGTGGTGGACAAATGCGTCGTGTAGCGATAGCAGGTATTCTAGCGATGAATCCTAATGTGCTAATTTTAGATGAACCAACTGCTGGATTGGACCCTAGAGGGCGTCAAGAAATTATGAATATGATTTATCGTCTTCATAAAGAAAAAGGCTTGACGACGATTCTCGTGACTCACAGCATGGAAGATGCAGCTATGTACGCGGATGAGCTAATTGTGATGAATAAGGGAACCATTGCGATGAAAGGGTCACCTAGAGAAGTGTTTGGTCAGCATACGCAGTTAAAAGAATATGGATTGGATGTTCCAGAATCGCTTCGCTTTATGCTGAAGCTGCAAGAGAAATTTCAGCTTGAAGCATCGGATACGGTTATTACCTTTTCTGAAGTGGTAGAGAAAGTGCAGCACCTTATGCAGCAAGGTGAACGATTATGATGAACTCAATCATTATTGGTAAGTATGTGCCGGGTCATTCGGTTGTCCATCGAATGGATCCTCGGGCCAAGCTGCTTCTCGTATTTGCGTATGTATTAATTGTGTTTTTAGCAAATAACCCTATCGGCTATGCTTTTTTAGGTGTGTATACCCTTATGATAGTGGCCATGAGTAAAGTGCCCGTTTCGTTTATTTTAAGAGGGTTAAAGCCCGTTATGTTTATTATTATCATCACGTTTCTTTTGCACATTTTTATGACAAAGGAAGGTCCTCTTTTGTTTGAATGGGGATGGTTTTCTGTCTATAAAGGCGGCCTTATTCAAGGTGTTTTAATTTCCTTGCGCTTCTTGTTCTTAATTTTAATTACGACGATGCTAACTTTAACGACTACGCCTATTGAAGTAACAGATGGGATGGAAAGCTTGCTGAATCCATTTAAAAAGCTCAAGCTTCCTGTACACGAATTAGCTTTAATGATGTCCATTTCTCTTCGCTTTATTCCTACATTGATGGAAGAGACAGATAAAATTATTAAAGCGCAGACAGCACGAGGAGTGGACTTTAGCAGCGGCCCCGTTACGGATCGTTTGAAAGCTGTCGTTCCTTTGCTTGTTCCTCTATTTATAGGTTCATTTAAGCGTGCTGAAGAGCTAGCTATTGCCATGGAAGCAAGGGGTTATAAAGGCGGAGAAGGGCGTACAAAGTATCGTCAATTGAAATGGGGAAGCATAGATACAATTATGCTTTTACTTCTGCTGGCAGTAGCAGTTGTTTTAGTGCTGATTAGAACGTAAAGATTGTTTGGTGAAAAGATGAAACGTTTAAAATGTATAGTTGCATACGACGGCACACACTTTTCAGGTTATCAAGTTCAGCCCAATAAGCGAACTGTTCAACTGGAGATTGAAGCCGTTTTAGAGAAAATGCATAACAAAAAAGTGCCGATTTACGCCTCTGGACGAACGGACACAAATGTTCATGCACAGGGGCAAGTCATTCATTTTGATACAAACCTAAATATTCCATGTGATAAGTGGAAAAAAGCATTGAATTCAATGCTACCAGATGATATTGTAATGAAGAATGTATGTGAAGTTGATGCACATTTTCACGCCCGGTATGACGTTACTTCAAAAGAGTATCGCTATCATATTTTGCGCGGCGAAGATCGAAATCCTTTCACTCGTTCTTATGCATACCATTACCCTTATCCATTAGACTACTCAAAAATGAAAAAAGCCATCACATATTTACTCGGTACACACGACTTTACAAGCTTTTGTTCAGCGAGAACAGAAGTGGAAGATAAGATTCGTACGATTTACAAGATTGATATGTATGAAGAGAATAGTCAGCTTGTGTTTAGATTCGTTGGAAGTGGCTTTCTGTATAATATGGTTCGTATTCTTGTTGGAACGCTTTTAGAAGTAGGACAAGGCCGTATTGAACCAGATGCTATAAAAGATATTCTAGAAAGCAAATCACGTCCTCGTGCAGGGAAAACTGCGCCTTCGCAAGGACTATATTTATGGCGCGTTTTCTATGACAACTAAACCTGGTGTAACATTTTCTTGACATTAGTAGCTTAAAGATATAATATATCATATGGTATGTATTTTAACCCCACGGTTAGCCCCGGAAATTAATCGTGTTGAAATAGAAGGTTGAAATAATTTTATAATTGATGATGAAAATTAGGAGGGAAACTCATGCGTACAACTTTCATGGCGAAAGCAAACGAAGTAGAGCGTAAATGGTATGTTGTCGATGCTGAAGGTAAAACTTTAGGTCGTTTAGCAAGTGAAGTAGCATCAATCTTACGCGGTAAACATAAACCAACTTTTACACCACATGTTGATACTGGTGATCACGTGATCCTTATCAATGCGTCAAAAATCGAACTAACAGGTAAGAAATTAACTGATAAAATTTATTACCGTCACAGCATGCACCCAGGTGGTTTGAAACAACGTACAGCATTAGAAATGCGTACTAACTACTCTGAGAAAATGCTTGAATTAGGAATCAAAGGCATGCTTCCAAAAGGTAGCCTAGGCCGTCAAATGTTCAAAAAATTACATGTGTATGCTGGTGAAACACATCCACATGAAGCACAAAAACCAGAAGTTTACGAACTTCGCGGATAATTAATAAGAGGAGGTTATTATCTTGGCACAGGTACAATATTACGGAACTGGTCGTCGTAAAAGCTCTGTTGCTCGTGTACGTTTAGTACCAGGTAACGGTCGCGTAACAATCAACGGTCGTGAAATCGAAGAATACATTCCATTTGCTGCACTACGTGAAGTAGTAAAACAACCACTTGCTTTAACTGAAACTGTAGGTAACTATGACGTATTTGTAAACGTTAATGGTGGAGGTTATGCAGGTCAAGCTGGCGCTATTCGTCACGGAATCTCTCGTGCTTTATTAGAAGCAGACCCTGAATACCGTGGAACATTAAAACGTGCTGGTCTATTAACTCGTGACGCTCGTGCGAAAGAACGTAAAAAATACGGTCTTAAAGGCGCTCGTCGTGCACCACAATTCTCAAAACGTTAATTTTATATTACGTTTCAAGCCTTGGTCTTTGGACCAAGGCTTTTTTTATTTGTTGTTTGCGTATGAGACGAAGGCTTGTGCAGACAATATGTAAAAAAGGGAGGCGTTATCGTGAACGAGGTTACATATTTAAAAGAAAAACGTTATGAAAAAGAAATGAAATATGAACGCAAAGTCCTAAGGGAACTGTCGTTTGATTTGCTTCAAGAGAGGCTGCGCCGTTATTTTCATCCAATGTTTCAGTGGAATATGCTAGGAGACGAACATGTGGAGGAGTACTGTCTTGATATTGCCATCGAATCATTTTTATTAGGTGCCCGGGTGAGTAAACGTGGTAAAGGCTACGAAGATTTTCAGAAGCACAGTAAGCAAGAAGAGTCTCTTTTAATTGATACATTGTACGGAGCCGTCAGCATGTCTGTAACAGATCTTTATCAAGATGGTCTGTATTATTTATGTCAAGGATATGTGCAAGACTGGTGGAAAGAAGGTTATCGAACCGCAGAAAAAAGACGTCGGTTACGTTTGCATTAAAAAGTACTCATAATTCCCGTTCTTGTCCCATATAGAAATAAATAGGTGAGGCAAGAAGGGAAGGGATAAAATGTCTAAAGTAAAAATAATGAGCACAATTATAGCGCTTCTCGTTCTTTTTGTCATTGTACAATATCAGATAGATCATAGAACATCATCCGGTTCGCTTTCACTTCCTCTTAGCGGGAAAGTTATTGTACTAGATCCTGGACATGGCGGTGTTGATGGAGGAGCCGTAGGAGAGGAAGAAGTGCTTGAAAAAGAAATAACTCTTAAAATTTCGTTAATGCTTCGGGACTATCTGCAAGAACAAGGGGCACTTGTTATTATGACAAGAGAAAAAGACGAAGACCTAGCAGCCAAAGACACAAGAGGATACAGTCGCAGAAAAGTAGAAGACTTAAAAAATCGCTTAACGATGATTAATAAATCCAATGCTGATTTGTACTTAAGTATTCACTTGAATGCTATTCCATCCTCTGCGTGGAGAGGGGCTCAAACTTTCTATTACGGATCCCTAAAAGAAAACGAGCAAGTGGCCAAACTCATTCAACAAGAGCTAAGAAATAATCTGGATAATACGACCCGTGAAGCAAAAGCTATTCAAACTCTTTACCTTCTTAAGCATTCTAAGCCACCAGGTGCTTTGGTTGAAGTAGGATTCTTATCAAATCCTACAGAACGTAAAATGCTTCAATCGAAACGCTATCAAAAAAAGTTAGCTGAATCCATTTATGAAGGAGTCAGCCGGTATTTTACTGGAGAAAAGCCTAAATGAAAAGCATAGCATCCTTCTATTCAGAAAAATCTAATATGTATGATATACTTGATAGTATAAATAAATAGATTTTAACATGGTGGTGGGAGTATGCTAACGGAAAAGCAAGTAAAAGAAGTAGTAGGGGAAATTACAGATCCATTTTTAAATAAAAAACTATCAGAAACAGATGCGATTAAAGAAATAACAATCAAAGCTGAAAAACAGCATATAAGCCTGAAGATTGCTGTTGCAAAAACAGGTACTAGTGAACAGCTGAGCCTTCAAGGCACGATTGTAGAAGAATTAAAAAAAGCAGGTGTACAGTCGGTTGGACTGCGATTTGTTGAGTTTACGCCTGAAGAACTTCAGCAGTACCGCGCTGAGCAACCGAATACTGGCAACTTACTAACTAGTCCGAATGCACCTGAATTTATTGCTATTGCCAGCGGTAAAGGAGGCGTGGGTAAATCAACAGTCTCTGTTAACTTGGCTGTTTCTCTAGCTCGTTTAGGAAAGAAAGTTGGTTTAATTGATGCTGACATTTATGGATTCAGCGTCCCAGATATGATGGGAATCACACAGCGTCCTGTAGTAGAAGGTGAAAAGATTATTCCAGTTGACCGTTTCGGAGTAAAAGTTATTTCCATGGGCTTCTTTGTAGAAGATAATTCACCCGTTATCTGGCGAGGACCTATGCTTGGAAAAATGTTGACGAGCTTTTTTACAGAAGTTGAATGGGGAGAATTAGATTATCTTTTACTAGACTTACCTCCCGGAACAGGTGATGTCGCATTAGACGTTCACTCCATGCTTCCTGCTTGTAAAGAAGTGATTATTACGACACCACATCCTACAGCGGCATTTGTTGCAGCTAGAGCGGGTGCTATGGCTTTGAAAACTGATCATGAGGTAATTGGAGTTGTAGAAAATATGGCCTATTTTGAAAGCCAGCTAACAGGGGAAAAAGAGTATGTATTTGGTAAAGGCGGAGGTCCAAAACTTGCTGAGGAACTTCAGACAGAGCTTTTAGGACAGCTCCCGTTAAGTCAGCCCGACTGGAATGAAGAAGATTTTGCACCTTCCATTTACGACGAATCGCATCGTTTAGGTCAAATATATGGAGAGATTGCAAGCAAGATTGCATTTATTTGCGAAAATGAAAAAGCAACAACAGGAAAATAACAAAAAGCACGCGCTGTTCGAGCGCGTGCTTTTTGTTATTATACAGAGAGTTCAATCTGCGCCTTTTTTAAATCAAATGCAAGGTTTTGTTTTAAGAGAGCTAAAAATGTTTTTCCAGCTGTACTTACGGTGTGAGACTGGTGCTTTAAAATGCCGATTGCAGGCCCGTCATGCAAGTCATGAATCGTTTTAACCACCACTTGATCTGGCGGAAGAGTTGCGCTTATTTGTGGAACAACGGCTATTCCTAAGTTTTCTTTTACAAAATGCTGAAGTGTGCTAATAGTGCCTAACTGGACTTTAGCAGGCAGCTGGCCTGTTCGTTCAAAGATTAGCTGCTCAATTTTCTTTTGAACGGAAGATTGCCCAGCTGTAATCAGCGTTTCGTGTATTAAATCTTTTGCAAAGATTGTTTTTCTTTTTGTTAGAGCATGATTGAATGGTAGTAGCAGCACAAGTTTTTCCGTTAGTAATACCTCAAATTCTATATCTCTGAACGATTCTGAGACAGTGCCAATCGCGAAATCAATTTCTTGATTGCGTATATGTTGATGAAGGTGCTTTTCGTCTGCAACGAGTAAGCTAATTTCTGTGTTGGGATATCTTTTTTTAAATAATGAGAGAATGGAAGGCAGTCGACTGCTTGCTGTAGGCTCTGCAGCACCTATACGGATAGTGCCAGCTTCGCCTGTTGAATAATCCTTTAAGGTGTTATTTAGATATTCATATTCCTTTAGTAAAATATTTGCCCGCTCGTAAAAGATTTTACCTGCTTCAGTAAGTTTAATGATTTTTCCTCGTTCTAAAAGCTTAAATCCCAGTTCGGATTCTAACTTTTGAATGTGCAGTGTAATGGTAGGCTGAGAGTACTTTAAATATTCAGCGGCTAATTGAAAGCTTCCTAAACGAACAATGGTTTGAAACGTTTTAATAACGCGAAATTCCATCGAATTCCCTCCTTTTGCTATAAAACGATTGTGTTAATTTCTAATATTTTACCATAAAGCTAAGAATTAAAGTTTACAATTCCAATAAAAATACTAAGTATTAAAAAATATAAAGAAGTCATTTAGGTTTCTTAATAAAAATAAATGACATAATTAAATACGCACCTCATATGAGATGCGTATTTAATCACTGCTGTTGCTGTTCTCCGCCTGAATCAGATCCAGAGGAAGAAGAACCACCATCGTCGCTGCTTTGTTTTTGTCCACCTTGTGTTTCTTCAGCGGCTTTCAAAAGAATGTCTTGAATTTTAGATTGATAAAGAGGGCTATCAAACGTTTCGGTCATAATCTTTTGTAAATAAGTGCGATATTCTTTACTCTTTAAAACAGTCAGTACTTCTTTTTCCATAGCCGGATCCTTTAAAACATCTTGAAGCATTCCTTGATATTCAGGATCTTTCATCAGTTGTTTGATGACTGTCTTATTTTCTTTTTCCAAACTTTTAGCAAAGCTTTCAGCAAACTTCGGATCATCCATGGCTTTTTTCCAAAATTCCACGCCTTTATCTGATACTAGGGTTTGAGAAATTGTATCTTTTATCGCGTTTTGATCCATTAAAATATCTTGTCTAACAGAAGGGTCTTTCATAATTGCTTCGACTGCTTTTTTTCCTTCATCTGTTTTTAAAATATCAACAACCATTTTCTTTGTTTGATCATAATCCATACCATTGTTCTCTTCATCTTGCGGTGCACAGGCTGTAGCTAAAAGCATACACATTCCTATATAAATGAGGAGCATGAGTCGCTTTTTCATAGTAATGAGCTCCTTTCCTAATATGCTTACGCTTAATATGAGATAATCAAGGTTTTTTATTCATAAAAGAGCTCTAGATTTTTCAAAACGTGATTGGTACAATTTATGAAAAGGTACAATTTTGTAACTTATGGGGGAGATGGAAGTGAATAGTCGAAATTGGGTTCGTCTATTTCTAACCACGTTAGCTGTCGGGGGGATAAGTACAGCTGTTGTTGGGTTTGCGGTGCGCTGGGGGGAATACGGTCACTTATTTCAACAAGGAAAGATAGGAGAAATTGTTGCTGTTTTAACATGGCTCGTAGGCGTAGGGTTTATTTTTAGTTTAATTAGCCAAATGGGGTTTTTTGCATATTTAACTATTCACCGATTTGGGTTGGGAATTTTTAAATCTGCATCACTCTGGAAATCGGTTCAAATTGTATTTGTTTTATTTGTATTATTTGACGTTGCTTATTTTCGATATAAGTTCTTTCAACAACCGGGAGAAGGCATAGGCAAGTATATTTTGTTAAGCGTTTTCTTGTCAGCGGTGGGGTTGTTAGTGGCGTATGCAAAGAAAAAACAGACGAATAAAGAGGCTTTTGTACCAGCGCTGTTTTTTATGATTGTTGTAACGACAATTGAATGGTTTCCAGCGCTGCGAACGAACGAAGAAAGCTGGCTTTACCTAATGTTGTTTCCACTTCTAATTTGTAATATGTATCAACTTCTTATTTTGCCGAAACTTCTTACGCACGCAAGAATAGCAAAAGCAGACAAATAGCTTATTTGTCTGCTTTTGCTTTCCATATACAGTGGAAATAGATCTTAGCGGATATCTTTTACTTGGGTTTTTGAATTTGAAATTAATGTTGAAACACTTACGTTTGAGACTTTTTTATTTTGTAATGAATTCTTGATATATGGAATAGCCTTTGCTGTTTGTTGAGCGGAGTCAGACGCGTGCAGCAATATAATATCTCCCCCGTCTAAAGGCTTTGTAACATTCGAGACAATTTTTTCAACCCCTGGATTTGTCCAGTCTTTAGAATCAATGCTCCAGTGAACAGTAGTATATCCTATATCTGCTGTTAACTTTAAGATGTCTTTATTAAATTGCCCGTTAGGAGGACGAAGAAGGTGAACATCTTTAAGGCCTAGAGAATCAAAGACTTTCTTAGATTTTGCAAGATCCTGTCTAATCTCATTAGGTTTTAGGCTTGTATAGGAAGTATAGTCATAGCCCATTGTGCCAATTTCGTGACCTTCTTTCTTAATGCGCTCTACAATATCTGGGTGACGTTCAGCCCATGAAGCAGATAAAAAGAAAGTAGCATGTTCAATATGCTGTCTTTTTAGTTCATTCAGAATGGGAATAGCTCTTTCATCTCCCCAGCTGATGTTAAATGTAAGAGCAACTTCCGGATTTTTATCATCCGCCTTATAAACAGCTCTTGGACCGTTATCTGTTGAAAACACGGGAAAGTGAAACGTCTGCTGAGCATAGAGAAAAAAGCTTGTAAAAAACGCAGCAACTACGATAAGCATTGTTTGTTTGATTCTTTTGGCTCGAATAGTATAAAACATATTCATTTTGTCACCTCATTTAATAAGTAGTACTTGTCTAATTTGTATGCGTTTTGTCTACAATTAATAACAGGTAAGGAAAAGAACAACTGATTTTATTTTGATGTTTGAGAATCAATGTCGCAAAAAGCAGGTGAATCAATGAAAATTTGTTTATTTAATCAGGTGGAGTGTTTAGAGTTAGAAGCACTACTTAAAGAAGAAATGAAGAGATCAAACGTTGCTTTTCAACAAAGTTTGAATCATGTAGTTCTTGAACGAAACATTCAAGAGAAGTATCAGATCCTTTCAAAGATATTGCTAAGGTTCGGTGAAAGCAGGGAAGTAAATAAGATTTTTTGATAAAACGAAAAAAACTTTTCAAAAAGTGTTGACTTTATATAGTACAGATGTTAAATTATTAAATGTCGCTGATGAGTGATTGGAAAACAATCGCAATTCATCAGAAATAAAATATTAAAAAGTTGTTGACAAATGAAAGGCAACTTGTTAATATAAAAAAGTCGCTTAAGAGCGGCGGTTGAACTTTGAAAACTGAACAAAGCGACAAACGTCAACGTTAAATTTTATTTTTTAAATGAGCAAGTCAAACATTTCTTCGGAGAGTTTGATCCTGGCTCAGGATGAACGCTGGCGGCGTGCCTAATACATGCAAGTCGAGCGAACTGATTAGAAGCTTGCTTCTATGACGTTAGCGGCGGACGG